>OHAT01000209.1_pt1 | contig 66805 bp, 53 predicted proteins | sample 1577141 | NCBI WGS metagenome assembly OHAT01 (sample SAMEA3541578, study PRJEB24748) | human gut metagenome | biome: human gut; feature: human-associated habitat; material: faeces | place: China | collected 2012 | reverse complement strand
GACCCCTTGCGTCCTGCCTGCTGAAATGTAACCAAGGGGCGGTTAAGCCGCCCCCTGTAATGGATTTCTACCAGATTCCAAAATCTATTTTGCGCATAACTCTTGACACTACCAGGGCGATGCCGGCATCCTGATAGATATGGGGGGCGATTTCCTCCACCCCGGCGAACCCGATTGCCTGGCCGCTGGACTTTTCGTAGACCAGGTATGTGTCATGGTTCTTTTGCCAGGCGATGGTTCGCTCCATTCTCGCTTGGGCATCTGCTGCGCTGGTGGTAATCCGCCACTGCATAAACCTGGCGACCGCTGGCCTGGACCAGACATTGCGGTACATGGACTCCCAATCCTCGGGTTTTGCTTTTCCAAGCAGCAGGTCTTTTGTTTCCATAGACATAGACGCCACCTCATTTTTCCAAGAGTGTTTTGAGCCGCAGACCACTCGCCTGCGGCTCGGATGGACGATGGGGAGATGCTACCAATCCTCAGTTTAGTTGATCACGCTTCCGCACCGCCTCATAGACCGGGCGGTTGGATTTGGCGGGCAGGACGATGAGGAAGAACATGCTGCCCAGGGTGGCAAGGCCCAAAATGGTGGCGGCCAGGCGGTATGGCAGGATCTGGCCCAGAAGCCCTGCCAGCAGGTAACATACTACGCCGCCCACAGAGGAGATCACGTTGAAAAAGGCGTTGATCCGGGCTCGCATCTCCTCCGGCAGGTAGGACTGGACGGCGGACTCCCGGATGGTGGCGCTGGCGCAGCCCAGGCCACCGCAGAGAAAGCGGTTCAGAAGCATGAACGGGAAGGGCATCCACAAAAGAGCGGCGTCCATGGTGTCATAAAAGAGGTACACGAACTTGGTGAAGGCATACCGCTTCCGGACCGGCACCTCCCGGACATACTGGAGAAAGCCACTGAGGACCCGGCCCAGCATTTCCGCGCTTTTCAGGAAGCCCAGCATGGTCACAGTGAGCCAGGGCTGCGTTTGGTAATAGGCTTGGGTTAGCACATCCACGCCGGAGCTGGCTCCCTGGGTGATGCTCATGTAGGTGTAAATGTTGCGGATGCCCTTCTCCTCCTTCAGATAGGCAAAGCCCTCCCGGATATCTGCCCGGTATTGCCGGAGGGTGTAGGCTTCCTTTGCTGCCTTTCGGACCTCCCGGATGCAGTTTTCCACCAGGCAGGAGACTACCGTGAGGCCGGATACCACCAGAAACAGGGCGCCCATGGGTATGTGGCTGTACAGAAAGGTGGCTACCGGGGCCATGAGGATGGTCACCAGGGGGTAAATGGTGGAGCTGACGGAGTAGCCCTTCTGCTCTGCCCCGGCGGGGATCAGGTCGGGATACCAGGCGCTGAAGGCCAGGCGATAAAATACGGAGATGGTGCCTAACGTCAGGGTAAAGCCCACGTACAGCCCGTAGGAAAAGGTGTGGCCCAGAATCCAGACGCCCATGAGGCCGTAAATGGCCGCCAGCAGCACATCCAGGCCGACAATCCATTTCTTCTTGCCGCCCTTGTCAATGAGGGGTGCGACCAAAATGGGCAGAATCATGTCCGGCAGCATGCCACACACCAGAATGAGGGCGGACAGCAGGGTGGACTTGGTCTCGTCAAAGACCAGAAGGCTGATGGGCAGATTCATGGCCTCGCCGCCAATGGCCGACAGGACTGTGGCGATGGTGATGCAGGAAAAATCCTTGGTCCAAAGACGGGGGCCGGAGCGATTTCGTTTCACAAGAAGGGACCTCCTTTGCGTTCTTTGGAAATATTGTACCATGGAACAGAAGCGCCGGAAAGCCGATCTTTATGAGAAATCAGGGCTGGGAAATCAAGGTTAAATGCCGGATTTTATAACCATAGAAGAAATCTCTCCTTCAAATTCCAGCGCACGCTTGTATTTGCGCTGCCGGGTGCAGGCCTCCAGCATGCGGTCCCGGTAGAAGTACAGGTGTCCAAAATGGCAGTCCTGCTTCAGGGCCTGGATGAGGCGCTCCAGCAGCTCCAGATAGGCCGGGCTTTCCAAATGCCCCTCCTGGCACTCCATGTACGCCTCCTGACACTTGAGCCGGTCGGCCTCTGTGACGTCCTGAGCGCTTTGAAGCAGCTGTGCCATTTGCTCCAGGGCAGCCTGGGCCTCCTCCCGGCGGCCGCTGCGGATGAGGGCAATGGCCCGCTTATGGGCGAGCGCCAGATAGGGCCCCTGAATCTTCTCTGCCCGGTCCAGATATTCCAGGGAGAGCTGGTACTTTTCCAGGCTGATGTACATGGCGCCGATGTTGTAATATACGTTTCCCAGGATTTCCTGCCAGCCGGTGTTTTGGAGCAGACGGATGCACCGCTCGTAATAGGTCAAGGTCATGGATTCCTGGTTGAGACAGGCGTAAGCGGTGGCGTTCATGAAGCAGTAGTCTGCCAGACTGTAGACGTTGCCTTCCTCTACGGCGGCCGCCACCAGGCGGCTTTCCATCCGGTGAATGGAAGCGTAGTCCCCCCGGAGCAGGTACAGGGAGGTGAGCTCCATCATGGCAGCAGAGGAGCCCAGGACCCGGCAGGCTTCCTGGCCCATGTCCAGAGCTTCCGGCGCCATAGGGTCCGCCCGGCAGCGCAGGAGCTTGTACAGGGCTCGCTGACGGTCCGTCATGGCGGCGGTCAACTGCTCCAGCAGGGACAGCACCGGTTTTCCCTGGCATCCCTGGACCAGCAGCCAGTTCAGGGCCAGAGGGCTGTGGCTCAGTACACCGGTCTGGGCCTCCAACGTTTGATAGACCTCCTGCACCTCCAGACCGTATTCCAGGCGGGTAAAATAGTCCTGGATGGCCTCCTCCAGGGGGCGCAGCCGAGCCTCGTCCTGGGTGTAATCCACCCCCAGCCGCCGAAACAGGGCGGACAGAAGGTCGGGATTGGGATGTACGGCGCCCTGCTCGATTTTGCACAGGTAAGACGGCACGCACAGGCCGTAACAGACCGCCTTTTGCTCAGCCCCCTGACGGAGCCGCTCCATGCGCAGAATTGTCCCTGCCAGCAAGTCCGGATTTCTTTTCATTTCAATCGCCTCCGTGGCGTTTTTTCAAACAGTATATCACAGAGTTCCACCCCTGTCATGGGGGCAGATCCTGGCTGTGTGGAATAAAATTTGCCTCCCCGGGAAAGCTTTTCCATGGGAGGCGATGCGTTTGGCGAAGAAAAAGTGGCCCTGGCTGGGAGCTGGTGCAGCGGGAGCCGGGGCGGGTGCGGCCAACGGCCTGTTCGGGGCAGGAGGCGGCATGGTGCTGGTGCCTGCCCTGCACAAGTTCACCGATGTGGAGGAGGAAAATCTGTTTCCCACTTCGGTTGCCGTGGTATTTCCCCTGTGCCTGGTGTCCCTGACGGTTTATGGCCTGCATGGGGACCTGCCCTGGCAAACGGCGTGGCCCTATTTGGTGGGAAGCGGCTTGGGCGGGGTGGCCGCCGGGATGTTTGGCCGCCGGGTTCCCACGGGCCTGTTACACCGGATTTTGGGAATACTCATTTTGTGGGGAGGGATTCGGTCATTTCTCTAGAGTCTGTACCCGTTTGCATTTTGGTGGGGATCGTCCTGGGTTTCCTGTCCGGCCTGGGGGTGGGGGGCGGTTCCCTGCTGATTTTGTGGCTCACCGCTGTGCTGTCCATGGAGCAGCGGACGGCTCAGGGGGTGAACCTCCTGTTCTTTCTCCCGGCGGCCATCGCCGCCTGCCTGTTTCACAGCCGCCAGGGGCGGTTGCAGTGGCGGGTGGCGCTGCCAGCCATGATTGCCGGGTCCTGTATGGCAGGGCTGTGCGCTTGGGCGGCCACAGTTCTGGACACAGAGCTTTTGCGAAAGCTCTTCGGCGGCCTGCTCCTGGCGACAGGGCTTTGGGAGCTTTTCGGGTCTCACCGGCAGCGGAAGGACAGGTAGCCCTCCAGAATCAGGGAGGCGGCCACAGCGTCCACGGTGTTTTTCCGCTTCTTGCCGTGGTAGTTGTGGTCAGAAAGAATTTGATGGGCTTCGATGGTGGTCCGGCGCTCGTCCCACAGGTGAACCGTCAGGCCGGAGGCCGCCTCCAGCTGCCGGGCAAAGTCCCGGTACAGCTCCGCCCGAGGCCCCTCGGTGCCGTCCATATTCCGGGGGAAGCCCATGACCAGCTCCTCCACCTGGTTCTCCCGGGCCAGGCGGCAAATTTCCGCCACCGTCTTCTCCGGAACCCGGCTGTGGATGACGGTGGTGGAGCCAACCAGGCTGCACAGCAGGTCCGAAATGGCGATGCCTGTCCGGGCGTCGCCATAATCAATTGCCATAATCCGTTTCATGCAGTGTTTCTCCTTGTGCGCAGGGGCTTCCCCCGGTGTTCATCTGTCTTGAGAGGCTTCTGGAAAACACCCCTATTATAGGGGAAAAATCCTCAAAAAGAAAGAAAAACTTGTTGACCTCCCGGTTTCTTTGTGCTAAAATGGTTCTACCTGCGAAAAGGGCTTTTTTTGTGCGCCCTTTTCAGCCCCGGGCGGCGGGACCGTGATTTCGCCGCGTCTAAATTTTACTGGCCGGGGCCACACAGGGAGGCAATTTTTTAAGGAGGTGCCGTTATGCGCGTGAAAGTCACCATGAGATGTTCTGAGTGCAAGCAGAGAAACTACAACACTATGAAGAACAAGAAGAATGACCCTGACCGTCTCGAGATGAAGAAGTATTGCAGATTCTGCAAGAAGCATACCATCCACAACGAGACCAAGTAAGCAGCTGCGAACGGAAAGGGTGAAAACAATGGCTGAAACCAAAAAGGAAAACTGGTTCAAGAAAACCTGGAAGCGCATCTGCAAGTTCTTCCGCGAACTGAAGAGCGAACTGAAAAAGGTGGTATGGCCTACCTGGGGTCAGGTCTTGAAGAACGCGCTGACCGTAGTGGTCTGCGTGCTGATTGTAGGCGTATTCATCTGGATTTTTGACATGGGCGCCAAATATGGCATCCAGGCCCTGCTCCAGCTGGGTAAGTAACCATGGCTGAAGTTGCAAAATGGTACGTGGTCCACACCTATTCCGGCTATGAGAATACGGTGAAGGCCACCATTGAGCGGACTGTGGAATCCCGCGGCCTGCAGGAGCAGATTCATGCCGTCTCCATCCCTCTGGAGACGGTCACCGAGGTCACAGAGTCCGGCGCCACCAAAACCTATGACCGTAAGGTCTTTCCCGGCTATGTGTTGGTGAAGATGATTATGAGCGACGACGCCTGGTACGTCATCAAGAACGTCCGCGGCGTCACCGGCTTTGTCGGCTCCGGCACCAAGCCCACCCCCTTGACGGAGGACGAGGTTCTGCAGCTGGGTGTGGAGAAGCGGGAAATCGTGGTCAATTACGCCGTGGGCGACACGGTGCGTATTGCCGATGGCCCCCTTACCTCCTTCACAGGCGTGGTGGAGGCTCTGGACCCGGAGAAGAACAAGGTCCGCGTGGCCGTATCGATGTTCGGCCGCGAAACCCCGGTGGAGCTGGAGCTCGACCAGGTAGAAGTGATTTCCCAGTAAACGCATCGGGCCGTAAGGCCGGAACGTGGGAGGGGCTCTGCCCCGACAAGGATGCGCCCCCCCGGCGCATGAACCACATCTATTCAGGAGGTGCTTATTATGGCACAGAAAGTCACTGGCATTATCAAACTGCAAATCCCGGCGGCAAAGGCGACCGCTTCCCCCCCGGTTGGTCCCGCCTTGGGCCAGCACGGCGTGAACATCGCCGCCTTCATTAAGGAATTCAACGCCCGCACTCAGGATCAGGCCGGCTTTAAAATCCCCGTGGTCATCACGGTGTATGCCGACCGCTCCTTCACCTTCATCACCAAGACGCCCCCCACCCCCATGCTGATCATGAAGGCCATTGGCATTGAGAGCGGCTCCGGTGTGCCCAACAAGACCAAGGTTGGCACCATCACCCGGGCCCAGGTGCGGGAGATCGCGGAGAAGAAAATGCCCGACCTGAACGCTGCCACCCTGGAGGCGGCGGAGAGCCAGGTGGCCGGTACCTGCCGGTCTATGGGCGTCACCGTTGTGGACTGAATTTTGCTGCCGAGGTAATCAGGCAAATTTGCCGAGCCTCAAAAATGTGGGAGGATTATTCCGCATCACCACTTTAAGGAGGATAATACATTGTTTAGAGGTAAAAAATATAAAGACAGCGCCAAGCAGATTGACCGCGCTGTGCAGTACGAGCCCGCCGATGCCCTGGGTCTGGTGGTCAAGACCGCCCCGGCTAAGTTTGACGAGACGGTGGAAATCCACATCAAGCTGGGTGTAGACTCCCGCCACGCCGACCAGCAGGTTCGCGGCGCCGTGGTTCTGCCCAACGGCACCGGCAAGACCCGCCGGGTTCTGGTATTCGCCAAGGACGCCAAGGTGGACGAGGCCAAAGAGGCCGGCGCCGACTACGTGGGCGGCATGGACCTGGTGGAGCGCATCACCAAGGAGAACTGGTTCGACTTTGACGTGGTCGTGGCCTCTCCCGACATGATGGGCATCGTGGGCCGTCTGGGTAAGGTTCTGGGCCCCAAGGGTCTGATGCCCTCTCCCAAGGCTGGCACTGTGACCCCCAATGTGGGCGCTGCCGTGAAGGAAATCAAAGCCGGTAAGGTGGAGTACCGTCTGGACAAGACCAACATCATCCACTGCCCCATCGGCAAGGTCTCCTTCGGCGCGGAAAAGCTTCAGGAGAACATGGACACCCTGCTGGCTGCCGTGGTGAAGGCCAAGCCCGCCGCTGCCAAGGGCCAGTATATCCGCTCTTGCGTCATCGCCTCCACCATGGGACCTGGCGTGAAGGTGAGCACTGCTAAATATTAATTCGGTTCCCCTCCCACTGGCGCTTCCGGTGGGAGGGGTACGCGGTTTTAGCCCCCCCTGAGAAGGATATCATCCGGAAACGGAATATCAATTTAGAAATTTGGAGGAGAAGAATATGAAACATTGGTTCAAAAAGAGCGCTGCCATCGCCATGTCCGCCGTGATGGCCCTCTCTCTGGCTGCCTGTGCCAGCAGCAAACCTGCCACGCCGGAGGAAGTTCTGCAAGCAGCCAGCGAGAAGGTGTCCGCAGCCAAAAGCATGACCTGTGAAACGACTACACAGATGAAGATGAGCGCTGGCGGCCAGAGCATCCAGATGACCATGACCGGCGAACTAGAGACTACCATAGACCCGGTGGCGATGCATATGGATATGACCACAGACATGGGCGCCATGGGCTCTATGAACGTGAAGATGTACATGAAGGAAGAAAATGGGGCCTATTCCCTCTACACCGGCATGGACGATGGCAGCGGAAATATCACCTGGACTGCCCAGACCATGGAGAATGTGGACCAGCTGAAGCAGTATGACACCCAGGCTACCATGGAGCTGTATTTGAGCACAGGCTCCAGCTTCCAGGAGGCTGGCACGGAGACCGTGGAGGGCAAGGAAGCCGTCCGCTATGATGGCGTCATTACCAATGACTCCTTCAACGAGCTGTTTGAGTCCACGGGTATTCTGGATCAGTTCTCCAGCCTGGGCGTCAATGAGGAGACTGCAAAATCCATGCTGACCGACCTGGGCGATCTGCCCCTCAGCATTTGGGTGGAGAAGGACAGCGGCCTGCCTGTGAAATATGACATGGACATGACCGCCATGATGCAGTCCATCATGACCAAGGCCATGGAAGCCGCCGGGAGCACGGAGACGATCACCATCGAAACCGTGCACATGACCATGCTGGTGCATGGCATTGACAATGTGGAAAGCATTGAGATTCCGCAGGAGGCACTGGACGCAGCTGCGTAAGAGCCTTGCGCTGTAGGCGTGGGGATGAATGAGGAATAGGAAGAGCAAACCGGCCAACCCGAAACGGGAAGGCCGGTTTGTGTTTTGCTTTGCAGGGACATCGCGTGCATCAGCAAGGGAAATATGTGAGGAACTTCATTTCGCCATTGATGCGTTGGGGTCTGGCGGAACCCGGGCGCCATTTTGGCGGAGAACCTCGGCAAAAGCAGGGGGCGTGATGGGGGCGGCGGAGAGGTCTACCTTGACGGCCAGACCTACGAGGCCCGGGTCATCCGGGGGCATGATGGAGGCGGTGGAGAGGTTTACACCGAACAGAGTCAGCCCTGGCAAGGGTTGTAGTGTCTTGAGACCTTGTCCGGTTTCCATGTCCCAAATGCACAGAGAGCCGTCAGAAAAAGGACTGACACGCCACCGCCCATCGACTATCGCCGATACGGAAGTGACCTGGCCAGAATGCCCTTCCAGGATGTGTAAGCATGTTCCGGTTTTTATGTCCCAAATGCGCAGAGAGCCGTCAGAAGAAGCACTGACACGCCGCTGCCCATCGACCGTCACCGATACGGAATTGGCCTGGGTAGAATGCCCTTCCAGGATGTGTAAGCATGTTCCGGTTTCCATGTCCCAAATGCGCAAAGAGCCGTCAGAAGAAGCACTGACACACCGCCGCCCATCGGCGGTCACCGATACGGAATTGACCCGGCCAGAATGCCCTTTCAGGGTGTGTAAGCATGTTCCGGTTTCCATATCCCAAATGCGGAGAGTGCGATCAGAGGAAGTACTGACGCACCGCCGCCCATCGGCCGTCACCGATACGGAATTAACAGAGGCAGAATGCCCTTTCAGGGTGTGTAGGCATTTACCGTTTCCCATATCCCAAATGCGCAGGGTACGATCAGCGGAAGCACTGACACACCGCCGTCCATCGGTCGTCACCGATACGAAATTGACCCAGTCAGAATGCCCTTCCAGGGAGTGTAAGCATGTTCCGGCTTCCATGTCCCAAATGCGCAGGGTGCAATCATAGGAGGTACTGACACACTGCGGCCCATCGGCCGTCACCGATACGGAAGTGACCCGATTAGAATGTCCTTCCAGAGGGGGTAAGCATACTCCGGTTTCCATGTCCCAAATGTGCAGGGAACCGCCCAAAGAGGCACTGATACACCGTTGCCCATCGGTCGCCACCGATACGGAAGTGATCCAGCCAGAATGCCCTTCCAGGATGTGTAAGCGTGTTCCGGTTTCTATGTCCCAAATGCGCAGGGTACGATCAACGGAAGTACTGACACACCGCCGCCCATCGGCTGTCACCGATACGGAAGAGACCCAGTCGGAATGCTCTTCCAGGATGTGTAAGCACGTTCCGGTTTCCATGTCCCAAATGCGAAGGGTGCAATCAAGAGAGGCACTGACACACCGCCGCCCATTGGCTGTCACAGATACGGAAATGACCCGGTCAGAATGCCCTTTCAGGGTGTGTAGGCATTTACCGTTCCCCATGTCCCAAATGCACAGGGTACCATCATCAGAAGCGCTGACGCACCTCCAACCGTCTGGGGTTACGGCTATGGCATTCACACCATCTGTGTGTCCCTCCGGTGCAAAAGTCTCCCTCGTTACCTGGGTATGATCAAGCAAATCCGCCGTTTTGGGCAGCAAAAGCGCCGTACCTCCAGGCTGATGGTAAGAAAACAAATGCACCTTCCCCAAATCCATGCCACTAAAATTCAGCTGGGAGAAGTCGTAATTTCTCAGACGCTTTTGCAGCTCCAGCATGTTCCGGGTGGCGCTTGGGCTGGTGGGCAGGGCGGTGCGGTTGGCTTCCCAGAGGCGGGCGGCCTCCTCCGGGGTGGCCAGCTCTGCTGTAAAGTCCATGACGTAGACGTCAATGGAGGTCTGCCAGGTCTCCGGCAGGGGCGCGCCGGGGATCAGGCTGCGGGACAGGTTCAGGAGGTGGATGGCTGCCAGGCAGTCCCGGAAGCGCTGGTGCATCAGGCTGACCATGGGACCTTCGGCGCTGTCCTGGATGCGGAACAGGTTCAGCTGTTGGGTGAGTAAACAGAACCAGCCTTCCGCCGGTGGGAGGGTAGGCAGCCCCCCGGTGCGGCGCAGGACGCATTGCACATGGTCCGGCCAGGTCTTTTGGCCGGATGCCGGAAGCTCCGCCAAGGCGTTTTCCAATTCCCGGTAAAACGCCTCCTCCGGGAGGCGGAACTGCCCCTGGCGGACCATGCTCCAGGCCAGGCGGGGGGCCAGGCATTCCGTGGCCAGGACGGTTAGGGCCGGGCTTTCCGGGTTCCGAGTCTGGCTTTGGCAGCGCCACAGCTCCTGCTGCAGGTAGTTCCACAGGACGGCGCCGGCGCTGTCCGCCCTCCGCCAGGCCAGGGGAATGGCGCTGGGTCGGGCCTGCAGCAGCTGAGTCCGGGCGTAAAGGACCAGCATCAGGGGGTAGTCGATCACCGTCCACAGGGGATCGGCCTCCGGCGGCGGGGCGACTCCGGCGCGCTCCAAATGGGCACGGATGCGTTCCCGGGTCAGGGGCTGCAGCCGGATGGACCGGAACTCCCCGGTGAGGCCGGGCAGGAAGCCCCGCACGTCGAAGCGGGAGGCGGTGATCACCTGAACCCCCGGCCGCCGGGACCAGTCCTCCATGCTCCGGGACACGGCGTACCGCATGGCCGGGGGAATTTCATTGAAGCCGTCCAGGAGGAGCACCAGCCGGGGCCCCCCTTCCCAGCGCCGCCGGGCCAGCTGCTCCAGCTCCTGGAATTGGGCTGCCTTTTCCAGAATCTCCCGCTGGATGTATGTGCCAATGAGGTCGTCCTCGGGGCCGCCCCGCAGGGCGTGGAGGGGGATGTAGACGGCGGGGACGTGGCGGGGCAGGAAATGCTCCCGGGTGGTGAGGGAGAGGAGGGCCACAGTTTTTCCGATACCCCCTTCCCCCTCCAGCATCAGGTGGTTTTGGGTGGGACTGCTCCAGCTCTCCTGGAAAAACGCCGCCAGGGGCCGGGGCGCTTCCGCCGTGTTGCCCTGGGCCAGGCATTCCTCCAGCTGGAGCCGGGCCTCGGGGAACAGGTTCTCATCCACCTCCATCAGTTGGAAGCTAGGGTGCTGGCTGCGGGTTTTGGCCAGGCGCTCCGCCAGGTCGTAGTACAGCTCGCTGTCCAGGTCGCTGCACATGGGGTAGGTGCGTCCCGACCGGGGCGTCAGGCCGGTGCCGCTGCTCTGGGGATCCCAGTTCCAGTAAGTGATCTGGACGGTGCTGTGCTCGTCCCAGCGGTGGTGCACCACGCCGAATTCCGAGTATGAGTCGTCAGCGGCGGCAGCCAGCTTGCTGGCAACCAGGTTGGGCCAGGCCTCTACGCCGGCTTTCCGGTCGATTAAGTAGGTGTCTCCCTGGTAATTGGTCCGGTGCTTGTCCCCGGCCAGGTAGCCCCACACGTTCGACTGGTTAAACAGCTGCACCAGCCGGTCCTTCACTGTGGGGTGCAGGTCGTGGAAGCTGTGGTGGCCCAGGACCAGGGTGGGCAGGCCGCCCTTCAGCTGCTCCTGAATGGCCGGGCTGCAGGCGGCGCCAAGGTCCACCGCGTCCATGTGGTCCCGCTCCCCGTTGGACAGGAGGGCGGTGTTCAGGTGCAGGATGTTGAGCCGGTCCCGCCATGGACGCACGTGGACGCCAGCCGGGTCCAGGCCGTCTGCTCCATAGACCGGGAGCAGGGCGCCTGCCATGGCGCGGTAGCTGCGGAAGCGCTCCAGCAGCGGATTTAGCAGGTCCCCATGCTTCGTCAGGGTGCATGCGTAATGGAGGTCCCTGTAGTCTGCCTGCGCTTGGGTGAGGAAGGCTTGCACCGGGTCGGCCCCCTCCACCGGATTCACATCATGATTGCCGGGGACGAGAAATAAATCCCGGGTGATATCCAGCCCCAGGGCTTCCATCAGGGTATGCAGGAACCTCCAGGAGGCCAGGTAATTGCCGGTATCCCAAAAGTTGTGGAAATCCCCGGTTGCCGCCACGAAGTCCGCCTGGATCTTCCGGCTTCTGCAATCTGCCAGTAAGGCGCGGATGAGACTCTCCTGATCCGGGTCTGTATTTGGCTGAAAATGCAGGTCCGAGATATGCAGCCACTGCACCATCGCCTGATGCTCCCTTCCTCTTCCGGTTTGTCAGAAAATTTTATTTTTTCTGTGGAATGGATTTTATTATAGCAGAGATGATATTCCCTGTCAATTGACGGAGAGAGGCCGTCCGGGGCAGCGGCATTTCCTTTTCCTGCCCTGGCGCGGCAGCGCCCTGCTTTTCCCCGGGGCATATGCGTATAGCTTACGAATTTGCCCGGGTCCCCAGCGACCGGCCAGTCTCTCCTGCCGGTGCGTCCGGGAGGCCGCACCCTACGCCGTCTCCCACAACTGGTCCCTTGAAAACCGAACGGTGCTCGTCTTAACTGTACGCGTATGCCCCCGGGGAGAAGGTGGCCGCCGCCAGGCGGCCGGATGAGGAGCGGCGATATCTGACAGACCGGTAGGCAAGACCGATCAAGACGTAACATGTTTCCTTTTTTACGAAACTGCATATCAACTGGCTAGATTTCGCCGTTCCTCAGTCATGGCTCCGCTGGATGGGCGAATGATCCTTACATTTCATGAACCGTAAAAAATAGGGCCGCTCCAGGGACGAATCCCGTTGTTTTTTCCCAAATCTGCTACCTTTCTTCCAGGTAAAAACTGTGCTATACTAAATTTGTACAATAATTGCAGGGAAAATTCAAAGTGGTAATATCAGAACGAAGCATATCGGAGCCTCAGCCAAGGGGATGGGAGTTACGGGGAAACTGTCCCGGAATCTTCAATTGGCGTTGCCTACGCCGATTTTAAGAGGAGTCGCCGGCCACTTTCCGGCAAGATATCTGGAAAAAGGAGAATGAGTATGAAAAAGATGCATGTGCAATCCCGCCTGCTTTCCCTGCTGCTGGTTTTAGCTTTGCTGTGGGGCTTCGCCGCCCCAGCAAGTGCAGCCGGCGCCGCCCATAGAGATGGGGTCAGCTTCACGCAGGTGGACAACAGCGCGGTGTCCGCTTCCCTGCTGGAGCAGGAGGCGGAAGAAAAGCAGGAACCGGGCCACGCCAGTACGGACCTGGTGCGTGTTTCCATTGTTTTGAAAAAGAAGTCCACCCTGGAAGCGGGCTTCCAGGCAGAGCACATGGGGAGTAACCCTGCCGCCATGACCTACCGTGGAGCGCTGGTCAAAGAGCAAGCCCAGGTGCAGGAGAAGATTGAGCGCGCCACCGGCGAAAAGCTGGACGTGGTTTGGAATTTGACCGTGGCGGCCAACCTCATCTCTGCCAATGTGGCCTATGGCCAGATTGAGGCCATTGAGAGAATCCCGGAGGTGGAGCGAGTCTTCCTGGAGACCCAGTATGAGCCGGATGTGGTGCAGACCGATTTGCCTGCCGATCCGCATATGAGTACCTCTCCCTCCATGATTGGCTCCAACGGAGCCTGGGCCGCTGGATATACCGGTGCGGGCAGCCGGATTGCCATTATAGACACCGGTACCGACACGGACCATCAGTCTTTTGACGAGGGCGCGTTCCGGTACTCCTTGTCTCAGCAGGCCAAGGCAGCCGGTATGACGGAGGAAGCCTACCTGGAAAAGCTGGACCTTTTGGATGAGGCGGAGATTGCCTCTGTGCTGGGTCAGCTTCATGTGAACGCCACGGCAAAGGATTTGTACCGCAATGCCAAGCTGCCCTTTGCCTTTAATTACGTGGACAGGAGCCTGGAGGTTACCCATGACCATGACACCCAGTCCGAGCACGGTTCCCACGTGGCAGGCATTGCCGCAGCCAACGCCTATATCCCCCGTGGAGATGGCGCCTACGCCAAGGCTCTGGACGAGGTTTTGATGCAGGGCGTGGCTCCGGACGCCCAGATTATCACCATGAAGGTCTTTGGCCAAAACGGCGGCGCGTATGACTCGGACTACATGGTGGCCATTGAGGACGCTGTCCTTCTGGGCTGTGATGCCGTGAATCTGTCCCTGGGCGCGAGCAACCCCGGCACCTCCCGCCATGCCAGCCAGGAGTATCAGAAGATCATGGAGAACCTGGAGAAGTCCGGCATTGTGGCTGCCATGTCCGCCGGCAACTCCGGCGCCTGGATGGAGAACGCCAGCAGCGGCGGCTACCTCTATGACGACGATGTGAGCATGCAGACCAATGGCACGCCGGGCACCTATACCAACTCCCTGGCTGTGGCCTCCGTGGATAACCGGGGCATCACCGGTGAGTATGTTACAGTAGGCGGCTCCACCATCGTCTACACCCAGAGTACAACCTATGGGAACCTGCCTCTGACTACCCTGGCCGGTGAGCAGAGCTATGTATACATAGACGGCTACGGCACAGAAGCGGACTGGGCTGCTGTGGGCGAGGCGCTGAAGGGGACTGTGGCAGTGTGTTCCCGGGGCGGAATCTCCTTCTATCAGAAGGCCAACGCGGCGATCGGGGCAGGCGCCATTGCCACCGTGGTTTACAACAACGACAAGGGCTCCATCAACATGGACCTGACTGGTTATGGCTACACCGCCCCCTGTGTTTCCATGACCCGGGCCGATGGCGCCATGCTAAAGGAAAAGGCCACCCCTGTCACCGATAGCCAGGGCAACGTGCTGTACTATGAGGGCAAGCTGACGATACAAAAGGGGGTTGGTTCCCAGGTGCTGCCGGGGGCGTACAACACCATGAGCGACTTCTCCTCTTGGGGTGTGCCTGGCTCTCTGGAGATGAAGCCGGAGATCACCGCCCCGGGCGGTAACATCTACTCCCTGAACGGCAGTCACCAGGCCGAAACAGGCGGCCCGCTGCTGGGAGGGTCCGATGCGTATGAGAGCATGTCCGGCACATCTATGGCCTCTCCCCAGGTGGCCGGCATGGCGGCCCTGCTGGCCCAGTACATTGGGGAGACGGGCCTGGCGGAACAAACCGGCCTGACGTCCCGGCAGCTGGCCCAGAGTCTGCTTATGTCCACAGCAGTCCCTCAACGGGAGGAGGAGAACGGCGGAGCCTATTATCCCATCCTGCGGCAGGGCGCTGGCCTTGCCAATGTGGGTGCAGCTATCTTGGCAGAGAGCTATCTCCTCATGGGCGAGGACGCTACCCGCTCCTATGCCGACGGCAAGGTGAAGGTGGAGCTGGGAGACGATCCCGAGAGAACCGGCGCCTACCAGTTCTCCTTCTCCATCCACAACCTGACGGACCGGGCGCTCCCCTATGAGCTGTCTGCCGACTTTTTCACCCAGGCTGTGTTTACGGAAAACGAAACCGGCTATCTGGACACCCAGACTGCTGCTCTGGACGCTGCTGTGGAATTCAGCACCGGGAAGACCGTTACGGTTCCTGCTGGCGGCGAGACAAACATCCAGGTCACCGTGGTCCTGACGGATGAGCAGAAGGCGAAGCTTCAGGCGGACTATCCTGCGGGCGCATATGTGGAAGGATTTGTATATGCCAAGGGCGAAGTCACGGAGGAGGGCATGCAGGGAACGGAGCACTCCATCCCGGTGCTGGGCTTCTACGGCAACTGGACGGACCCCTCTATGTATGACGTAGGCAGCCGCGCCGAATACGTCATGGGCGCTGAGAAACGGTATCCCTACCTGTATGACAACAATGGCATCAGTGGCAACAGCTTCCTGGTTTCCTATGCCCAGGCGCCGGGCTCCAGCTATTACTTCGGCGGCAACCCTGTGGTGCAGGACGAGCATTATATGCCGGAGCGCAACGCCATCAACGGTGTAAATGGGGACCAGATCAGCCACGTCAACTTTGCGGCCATTCGGAATGCGTCTGCATCCCGCCTCCAGGTAAGGAACCTGAGCAAAGGGGGAGAAATCCTGGCAGAGGCCTTCCCTGGCGGCGTTTCCGGAGCCTATTACTACAGCAATTACAGCCAGTGGTTGAACACAGGCTATGGCCTCAGAGTCGGTTTCCGCCCCCAAGGCGCCAGTGAGGGGGACCAATTGGAGATTGCCCTGACTCTGGCGCCGGAATACAACGTCTCCTACGATTCGGATGGAAACGCCATTGTGGACTGGGAATCTCTGGGCGAGGGCGCTTCCTTCCGGGTCCCTGCTGTGGTGGATAACACTGCCCCGGAGGTGGAGGACATCCTGGTGAGCCTGGTCAACCATACGATGCTGATTACGGCTCAGGATAATCAGTACGTGGCGGCTGTGGCCCTGTACAACGCAGCTGGAACGGAACTGCTGGGGCGCGCAGGTGCAAAGCAGGAAATTCAGGCCGGTGAGGAGGCCCAATATGCCCTGGATCTGACGGACGTGAAGGGAAGCAAGTTCCTGGTGCAGGTTACGGACTATGCCATGAACACCGCCACCTACAAAGTGGAGGTGCAGACGGGTGAACAGGAGGAGCTGCCTGAGATGATTGCCTTTGACCTGGACAAAGGCTGCTGGACCAGCTTTACCAGGGACTCATTCAGCTCCGACCTCACCAGCTATGCCCCCTCTGACTTGACGTTCTATGCGGCTACCATTGTGGACCATTATGTACTGGCCTCCACAGATGAGGGCGACCTGTATGTCATGCCCGAGGACGAGTTGACCAATCTGACGCGGGTTGCCAATCTGGGCACGGTGCTGTCCGACATGGCCTATAATCCGGCAGATGGGAAGATCTACGGCGTGGCAGACGGCAGCCTCGTGACTGTAGACAGATTCACGGCTGAGGTTCAGGTGGTGGGGCAAATCCCTGTCACCACCAATACCCTGGCCTGCAGCGAGGATGGCACCTTCTACTGCAATGAATATGGCACAGGCAAGATTTGGCAGTTTACTCTGGACAGCCTGAAAACTGAACCACCGGTGAAATACGACTTTGACGGCGATGGAACGGTGAGCACGGGGGATGTGCAAGCGCTCCTGGATTACGCCACCGGAGTCCGCACCACCGTTTCTCACCGGGAGCACGCTGATTTTGACGGAAACGGAGAAATTACCACCCGGGACGCCTATCTGTTTGAGACCAGGCTGGATGCAGGAGACCTGACTGGGGTGAAGCTGGCGGTGGAAACTTCCCTGTCTACCACCCAGTACCTTCAGGCCATGGAAGTCAATCCCAACAACGGCCTGCTTTGCTGGGTCAGCTATGCCACCATGACCTATGAGGGATACACCTATGGGTTTGCGTATTATTTTGAAATTGACCCGGAAGCCGGGACCTACTCCTTATATAACAACCTGGATCACGAGATGTCCTGTTTGATCATCCCGAAACAAGCAGCTGGCAGCGACTGGACTACCCCCACGGAAGAGGTCAGCGGCATTCAGATCTCCCCCGAGACGGTGACCCTTCTCAGAGGCAGCAGCGTAACCCTGTCCGCTGCGGTACTGCCCTGGACGGTAACGGACCGAAGCGTCACCTGGAGCTCTGCCAATCCGGAGGTTGCCACGGTGGATGAAAACGGTGTGGTGACCGGTGTGACGTCGGGAACGGCGGTCATTACGGCCACCTCTGTACGGAACCCAAACGTCTCCGCGTCCTGCACCGTGACCGTGGAGTCTGTGGAGATTACCCTGAAGGGTGCGCTCCGGGATCAGGAGGGCAACTCCGTGCTCTTCAGCTGGGACATGGCTCAAAGCACCTGGACCAAGGAGAGGGCGTTGGATACCTCCCTGATTTCCGTGACCCGGGACACGAAGAATGATAAGCTGTACATCATGGACGGGGAGTCGAAAGCATGGAATATGCACCGTGTGGACCCGTCCACAGGCAAATTAGAAGCTAGCGCTGCCAACGCAGCCGGGGCTCCGTTCTGGGACCTGGCGTACAGCCAGTATTTCTCCACGGAAGAAGCACCCAAAATTACCGGCGTTTACAACAGCTACTTCCTCACCCCCAAGGACCCCATGAATTTGGACACAGTTTCCTTCAACCTCCGGGATTACCTGGACATTGCAAGCACCAACGCTTTGGTGGCGGTGACCAGCTTGGGCTATGAGCGCATTGAGCGGTATGGAGCGGAGTATGACGCAGAGCATTTTGTGCTCTTGGACAACGGCGGCTATATTTGGAACTGGTGGGTATACGAGGATAGCGAAGGCTATAGAAACTTCATGCGGCTCTATGCCAGCAACCTTGCCCAGTATGAGAGCTTTGACAGCCACGAGGGTTACCGGTATTGCTCCCTCATTACGGGTGAGGACGGAAATTTGTACCTGTCTGCCTTCAATGGGGAGACGAGCACATTCTATCAGATGATTGAAGTGACTGACGCGGAGATCCCCCGTTATGACGCGACGCCCATTGGAAATGTGGGTAGTTCCACAGGTCCTGCAGCCCTTTATGCAGCGGAAGGGGGCGCCAAGGCAGAAGCCAGCCACCAAATCCGCGACCTCACGGATGCTGAGCCGGTGGAGGCGGCAGACGCCCAGATGGGAGAGCCGGCGGCGGCAAAGCCCAGCGCCCGGTTTACCATGACGAGAGTTGCTCCCACCACAGGCCGGGCGGAGGAGCCGATGTCCGGCGTTATAGTTGGCGAAGAGGAGCGGGAGGTCACGGTGGAAGTGACTGCGAAGGATGCACAGGGCAGCAGCTTGGCAGCCAATAACGGACTGACCACGGTGACCTATGACGCTTCAGCTTTGGAACTGAAGGACGTCCGGATTTCCGGTGATTACACCGCCCGGTTAACAGCTGCAGGTGCGGTGACCTTCGGTTACATTGCCGCGGCAGCTCTGGAGGCCGGAGCGCCTGTTGCTACGCTGACCTTCGCGGTAAAGGAAGGAAACACCCAAAATACGTATATTACGGTGACCCACAAGGAGGCCAATGGGGAGAAGCCCGGCTATGTGGAGCAACTGCCCGTGGAGTTTACCCACACCCATACGGAGCTCCGCAACGAAAAAGTTGCCACCTGCACGGAGCCCGGCTACACCGGAGATACCTATTGCAAGGACTGCGGCCTGCTGATCCGCCAGGGAGAACTCCTTCCTGCTCTGGGGCATGATTACGAGGCCGAGGTAACGGCACCCACCTGCACCAAGCAAGGTTACACCACCCACACCTGCAGCCGCTGCGGCGACAGCTACGTAGACGGTTATACCGAGTCCTTGGGCCACGACTGGGATGGGGGCAGCGTCACAACCCCTGCTACCTGTGAGGGGGACGGCGTCCGAACCTTTGCCTGCAATCACTGTAGCGAGACCCGGACAGAGACGATCCCCGCCACGGGTCACACCTGGGACGAGGGTGTGGTGAAGCAAGAGGCTGGATGCACGGAAGACGGCGTCATGCGCTATACTTGTGTGAGCTGCCATGCCACCAGAGAGGAGAACATCACCGCCACCGGCCACCAGTACACCAAGACGGTGGTAGATCCCACCTGCACCTCCTCTGGCTATGAGCAGTACCTCTGCTTCGCCTGTGGATACGAGTATCACGATCATTTCACGGCACCCCTGGGCCATGATTACGAGGCTGTGCTAACAGAACCCACCTGCACGGAGCAGGGCTATACCACCCACACCTGCAGCCGTTGTGAAGATCACTACGTGGACGGCTACGTCGAAGCCTTGGGTCATGCTTGGGGGGAATGGACCAAGGAGATTGCGGAGGATTGCTTCCATCCCGGAGTCGAAGTCCGGACCTGCGCCCACTGCCAGGCCAAGGAGAGTCAGACTGTGGAGGCCAATGGAGCTCATTGTCCGTCCAAAGATTTCCAGGATGTGGACGCCAGCCGCTGGTATCACGAGGGCGTGGACTTCGTATTGAAACACGGCATCATGAAAGGAATGGGAGGCGGTCTATTTCAGCCCAATGGGACCCTGACCCGGGGCCAGCTGGTGACCACTCTGTACCGGATGGCCGGGGAGCCGGAGACAGAGGGCGATAGCCCCTTCACAGATGTGGATATGGAGCGGTTCTACGGCAAGGCAGTGGTTTGGGCGGCGAAAAACGGCATCGCCAAAGGCGTAAACACCACGGTATTTGCTCCCCATGCACCGGTGACCCGGGAGCAGATGGTGACCTTCCTGTACCGGTACGCGAATCTGGCTGGTGAGGACGTGACGGGAGACTACGATCTGACGGAGTTTGGCGACCATGGAGCCATTCACAACTATGCCAAGGAACCGCTGGCCTGGGCCGTGGACAAGGGACTCGTCACCGGCATGGACGGTCTCCTGAATCCCAGAGGCAACGCAACCCGGGCGCAGATCGCGACTATCTTCCTGCGCTATAGTGAGAACGTATAAAACCGTAAGAGTTTCCAAAATTTGAATTCCCAGCAGAAGTGCCCCGGGTTGCGGGCCCGGGCACTTCTGCTGGAACTTGGCGGCAGATGGGAAAGACGCTATGCACTCGGCGAACCGTTTGCGTAGCGTCTTTTATTTTTTGGTTATCTGGAATATTTTATTATATGGTCTTTCCTTTTCTGAGCGCGCTTATTTATTGATTTTTGCAAAACAACGCGATTTCCTTCTGCTAAGTGCCATGGGATACCTTAAGTGGGGAGAAATCACAAGTGGATACATCCGGAAGCCATTGGCGGCCCTCGATGACGTATCAAAATCTCAAAAAAGAAAGGAAGAACGGCGTAAAAGCGAGAATCACAGCATTGCTTCTGGCATAGACTCTGGTCTTCGCCATGGTCACCATCGCGTTCGCAGATGCCGAAAGCACGCCACATTTGACGGTCCATGCGGAAATCAGGGCCAGTCAGGTGGAAGCGCCCGTATATCTGGATGCTGACGGGCGGGCTGTGACGGTGCAGGTTTGCGTTTGATCCTACCGCTGCCCAACGGAAATTCGTTTGCGTGCAACGTCCGTTTGTGCAGAGAACCACCCTCCGCTTTTATAATAAAGAAACAGGCACAGTCCTGTACATGCCCATGTCAGGGGATAAATCGCCGCTACGCCCAATGCGTTTGGGTAAAAGTGCAGCACAACTTTCAAAATGCAGGTCCGGACCACACACATATTGATCACCACGATCAGCATGGCCGGAAGCGCCTTTCCAGCACCGCGAATGGCTGAGGCATATACCTCCAGAAATACGTAAATGAAGTAGAACGGGTAGGCAACAAACGCGATTTTAGTCCCCAATGCAATGACGGCAGGCTCCTTGGAGAACAGGCCAAATGCAAAATCTGAGAAGCAGAGTGTGAGGACCGATGCAGAAATGGTGACGGTGATTCCCAGGAACAAGGAGGTTTTGACTCCCTGTTTGGCCCGGTCTACTTGATTGGCGCCAATGTTCTGGCTGGTAAATGTGGAGCATGCCTGCCCAAAGGCCATAATCGGAAGGTAGATGAAGTTTTCTACCTTAAAGTAGGCGGTAAAAGCCGCCATGCTGTCTATGCCTAGCTGATTGATATGAGCCTGAACGATGAGATTGGACAGGGTGATCACGATGGACTGTATGGCAGCGGGGATACCAACCAACAGGAACTGCCCACAAATACTGGCATTGATTTGGAGTTGCCGCAGCCTGAGCCGGTAGGGGGTTTTTATGGTGCAAAGGTGCCGAATGATCAAAAACGCGGCCAGCCCTTGGGAGCAGGCAGTGGCCAAAGCCGCGCCCTGCACGCCCCAGTCCAGGAAACAGATGAACAAGGTATTTCCTATGATGTTTGCAATGCCTCCGGCGAGCTGATACAGCGTGGGCGACTTGGTATTTCCCAAGGCCCGCAGGATGCCGGAGCCCATGTTATAGCTGACAATGGAAATCAAGCTCAGCAGATACAGACGCAGGTAAGCGGTAGCGTTTTCCAGTACATCCGCCGGGGTCTGAATCCACCGGAGAAACTCTGGCGCCATGATGAGGCCTAGTACGGTGAAAACTAGGGACAGAACACAGGTAAGACCGGCGGCACAATGAATGATTTGATTCAACCTGCCGATGTTTCCGCTGCCCACCGCTTTTGCCGTGACAACGCCGACGCCCACGCTCAGGCCGGTAAATGCGCCCAAAATACAGGTGACGATTAAGCTGCTGGCCCCCACAGCTGCGGAAGCTTCTGTGCCCAAGACCCGCCCGACGAACATCAGGTCCACGGTGTTGTATAATAATTGAATGAGACTTCCGGCAAATAGGGGAAGGGCAAAGGAAATCAGCTGTTTTCGAATGGGACCCTGGGTCAAATCCCGGATTTCTCCATGATTGCTTCGTTTGTCAGGCATAAGGCTGTCCACACTTTCTCGCCGCCATAAGAACAATAGGGATGGAGGCGTTATGGATGCGCTCCTCGGGGCAATGGAGCCTACAATTCATCGGCTCTCAATTTTACCATCTGTTACAGCCCGACGCAAGCCCCATGGGGGGATATTTCAGGGCAGCAGCATGTACTTTTTCTGGGGCCAAGTTACTCACCCATCGCCGGCGCGGCAGTGCCCGGCCTTCCCCGGGGGGAAGGTGCCGAGCGAAGCGAGGTGGACGAGGAATGGCGATATCTGGCAGACCAGCAGGCAGGGTCGATTCAGATGCAACATAGCTTCTTTTTAACGGGACTGCATATCTACCAGGTAGTGCCAAGAGTTATGCGCAAATTTATTTTTGACCATGTGAAAACAAAACCAAAACAAGACCAGTTTAGCCCATATGAGGGCGGAGGTGGATAAGGTACGAATTTCTGTGTTTTCTCCCGCTATCTTTCACTTTTAAAACGGGGGCTGTTGCAAAAAACGAATTTTGCAACAGCCCCCAAGCTATGCAATTTGAAAAACAGAATGGTAGAGCTTCAACCTTGCTGTTTACCGGCGGCAGAGTTGTCTTACCTCCTGCACCGGCGTGGAGTGGGAGGAGTGTTACTTCCCGGCGTACACGGCGGTCATGGCCTTCATGGTCATGTAGGTGTCGAACTTGCTGACCAGCTCCCAGGGAGCGTGCATGCACAGCACAGGGACGCCTGCGTCCACGGTGACAATGTTCCGGTTGGCCATGTAAGCTGCCACGGTGCCGCCGCCGCCCTGGTCTACCTTGCCCAGGGTGGCTGTCTGCCACACCACGCCGGCATTTTCAAAGAGGGTGCGAACGTAGCCCATGGCCTCAGCGGAGGCGTCGGAGGCGCCGCCCTTGCCACGGGAGCCGGTGTACTTGCAGATGCCCACGCCGTAGTTCAGCCGGGAGTTGTTCCGCTTGTCGCAGGTTTCGGCGAAATTGGGGTCGAAGGCGTTGGTCACATCGGCGGACAGGCAGAAGGCGTTCTCGAAGCAGCGGTCCAGGCTGGCCCCCTGGCTGTCGCACAGGTCCCGCACGAAGGTCTCAAAGCAGTAGGACTGCATACCCGATACGCCCACGGATCCGATTTCTTCCTTGTCGGCCAGGACGCAGACAGCGGTCTTGGCGGGGGTACCCATAGTCAGCATGGGGGCCAGGGCTGCGTAGGAGCAGACCCGGTCATCGTGGCCGTAAGCGCCCAAAAGGCTCCGGTCCAGACCCACCTCCCGGCACTTGCCGGCGGGGACGATGGTAAGCTCGGCAGACAAGAAGTCCTCTTCCACAATGCCGTAGGTTTCGTGGAGCAGGTTCAGGACGGCCAGCTTCACCCGGTCGGCGCCATCGTCATCGGGCATGGGAATGGTGCCCAAAATAACATTCAGCTGCTCGCCAGTGATGCCCTCAGCCAAGGTCTTCTTCATCTGGTCGCCAGACAGGTGAATGAGCAGGTCAGACACGCACAGCACGGGATCGGTGTCCTTTTCACCCATGGTGACGGTGATGACCTCGCCGTTTTTCTTATAGATCACGCCGTGCAGGGCCAGGGGCACGGTGGTCCACTGGTACTTCTTGATGCCACCGTAGTAATGGGTCTTCAGGTAGGCAATTTCGGAGTCCTCGTACAAGGGGTTGGGCTTGATGTCCAGCCGGGGGCTGTCGATGTGAGCGGCGCAGATATTCATACCGGTATTCAGGCTCTCCTCGCCGATGACGGCCAGAAGGATGCTCTTGCCCCGGTTGTTCCGGTAGACCTTGTCTCCCGCCTTCAGGCTCATGCCGGGGACGAGGGGCCGGAAGCCGGCTTTTTCAGCGGCGGCTACGGTATAGGTCACAGCCTCCCGCTCGGTTTTGGCCGCGTCCATAAAGGCCGCGTAGTCCTTGCAGTAGGACTCCATTTCAGCTTTCTGGGCCGGGGTCAGACGGTCATAGCCGTGCTTGGGCTGGAACAGAAGGGTTTCGCGCAAGGTTTCGTTACTCATGATGGTCCTCCTATATATAATTAGTTTGGGATTCGCATGGGGATGGGCAGCGGGGGGCGAGGAGCTGAGCAAACAGCGCCCGGGCTTTTTCGTAAAACGCAGCCTTGGTTCCGCAGTTTTCCAGGGTGAAGTCGCAGAGATTTTGAAAGTAGCGGCTGTCGTGCTGGGCCCGAAGCCGGGCCTCGGCGTAATCCCGGGAAATGCCTTCCCGGGCCATAAGCCGGGAAATCCGGTCCTCCCAGGGGGCGGTGATGGCTACGGTGTATTGGCAAAGCTCCGCCAGCCCGCCCTCGAAGAGAGCGATGGCGTCAATGGCGGCCAGGGGGGATGTGTTGTGCGCCAGACGGCCCAGAACCTCCTCCTTCACCGCCCTGTGGGTGATGCGGTTCAGGTCCAGAAGGGCCTTTTCATCGGAGAAAACCAGCCGGCCCAGCTTCTTCCGGTCCAATTCAGATCCGGAGACCGCGCCAGGGAAGCGCGCGCCGATGGCAGCCAGCAGGGCAGGGGAGCAGGCTAAGAGCTCATGGTAAATGGCGTCGCAGTCCAGAACCAGACCGCCCAGGTCCTGTACGGCTTTCAGGGCCGTGGTCTTCCCACAGCCGGAGCCGCCGGTGATGCCCAGGATCATACCTCCGCCTCCGCATCGATGACATGGAAGGCCGCGGCCTTCTTCAGCCGGTTTTGTACTGCATAGGCAACGCCCCCTCCCTCGGGGCAGCGGGCGAAGACCTGGCCGATGGCTGGATCGTCCAGGATGCGCAGGGCGGCAAAGAGGCCGGCAGACAGAGAGGCGGGATCTGCTTCCCGGCCATAGGCCAGAGGGGCGCAGCCGACGTAAAGGGGCAGCTCCTCTTCGAAGCAGAGCACCCGGTCGCCGGGGGTGAAATGGGCGCGGATATAGGAAGCGGCCTTCTCCCGGGAACCGGAGACAATGACCACCGGCTCCTGTGGAGCATAGTGGCGGTATTTCATCCCCGGCGCCTTGACCACGGCGTCTCCACGGATGGGGGCGGTGACGGCCCGGTCGATCACCAGGCCGCCCAAAACTGCCCGAAGCTCCTCCGGCGTAACCCCGCCGGGGCGAAGCAGCCGGGGGCGGGCCTCAGTCAGGTCCACAATGGTGGATTCCACCCCCACAGCGCAGGGACCTCCGTCTACAATGGCGTCAATGCGCCCATTGTGGTCGTGGAGCACGTGCTGGGCTGTGGTGGTGGAGGGCTTGCCGGAGAGATTGGCTGAGGGGGCGGCGATGGGAACACCGGCCAGCCGTATGATTTCCCGGGTGACATCGGTCTTGGGACAGCGGATGGCCACGGTGGAAAGGCCGCCTGTGGTTTTCCTGGGGACGCAGGCATTGGCAGGCAGTACCATGGTGAGGGGCCCCGGCCAAAACCGCTCCGCCAGGAGATATGCCACATCCGGAATATGGTGACAGAACAGGGGCAGCTGCTCCGGCCCTGTGACATGCAAAATGAGAGGGTTGTCACCGGGCCGGCCCTTGGCCTCAAAGATTTTGGCCACGGCCTCCGGATTCAGCCCATCGGCGCCCAGACCGTAGACTGTCTCAGTGGGAATTGCCACCAGCCGGCCCCGGCGGATGAGCTCCGCCGCTACGGCAGGGGTTTGGGGGTCCCGGGCGTCAAGAAGTATGGTGTTCATGTGGTTGTATTCCTCAATTTTGACTGTTTTTCAGCTTTTCCGCCTGATCGGCTGTGGCCAGGGCGTCCATGAGCTCGTCCAAGCCGCCGTCCATAATGGCGTCGATTTTATACAGGGTCAGGCCAATCCGGTGATCGGTTACCCGGCCCTGGGGGAAATTGTAAGTGCGAATGCGCTCATTGCGCATCCCGGTGCCCACTTGACTTCTGCGCATGCCGGAGACCTCGCCGCTGACCCGGGCCTCTTCGATCTCGTAGAGCTTGGAGGCCAGCATCCGCATGCATTTTTCCCGGTTTTGCACCTGGCTGCGCTCCTCCTGGCAGGCCACCACAATGCCACTGGGCTTGTGAATCAGCCGCACGGCGGAGGAGGTCTTGTTCACATGCTGGCCGCCTGCGCCGGAGGCCCGGTAGACCTGCATTTCAATGTCCTCCGGCCGAATTTCCACGTCTACCTCTTCCATTTCCGGCAGCACAGCCACCGTGGCGGTGGAGGTGTGGACCCGGCCGCCGGATTCGGTCTCCGGGACCCGCTGGACCCGGTGGACGCCGCTTTCGTATTTCATCCGGGACCAGGCGCCCCGGCCATTGATGAGAAAATCCGCCTCTTTGACGCCACCCAGCTCCGTGTCGTTGTAGTTGAGAAGCTCCACGGTCCAGCCCCGGGCGGCGGCGTACATGGAGTACATGCGGAAGAGACTGTGGGCAAAGAGGGCGCTTTCCTCGCCGCCAACGCCGCCCCGGATCTCCACAATCACATTTTTTTCGTCATTGGGGTCCTTGGGCAGCAGCAGAATTTTCAACTTTTCCAGTAATTTGGCTTCCGTTTCCTTGGCGGACTGAAACTGCTCCTGACAGAGCTCCTTCATGTCCGGGTCTGTCTCCCCGGCCAGCAGCTCCCGGGCCTCCTCCTGCTCCTGTTGGGCCTGGCGGAGGGCCGTGTACGCCTCTGCAATGGGCTCCAGCTCATTTCGTTCCTTCAGCAGCTTGGCGGCCCGGGCCGGATCTGCGTAAAAATCCGGCTGCTCCGCCTTGGCGCACAGCTCTTCGTACCGGCTGGCCACCGCCTGCAATTTTTCCAGCATGTTGCAACCTCACCTGTGTTTTCCTGCATTGTACCAGAAAAAAAAGAAAAAGTAAAGCAAAAGAGGCTAATTTCCCAAGTCTGGCCCAAGAAAGTGGGCTGGATGAACCAGTTACCGGAACGCGAGGAGATTTGACCGGGAGCCGTGGACTTCTCAAAAACCGGGAGCGGCGCGCCAGGCTGTTGCGCGCCGCTCCGTGGTTTCTTGTGTTAGCTGTCATATCCCATGGGGTTTTTGCTCTGCCAGTTCCAGCTGTCCCTGCACATGTCGGCCAGGGTCTTTTGGGCGGTCCACCCCAGGATCTCCCGGCTTTTGGTGGGGTCTGCATAGCACACGGCGATGTCGCCGGCCCGGCGACCTGTGATTTCATAGGGGACCTGAGCCCCGGTGGCCACCATGAAGGTGTTCACCATCTCCAGAACACTGGAGCCCCTGCCGGTGCCCAGGTTGAAGATCTCCGTCCCCTTGTGGCGCACTGCGTACTGCACCGCCGCCACGTGGCCCTGGGCCAGATCGACCACGTGGATGTAGTCCCGGATGCAGGTGCCGTCCGGGGTGGGGTAATCGTTGCCGAACACGCTCAGATGATCCCGGCGGCCAATGGCCACCTGGGTGATATAAGGCATCAGATTATTGGGAATCCCGCGAGGGTCCTCTCCAATCCGGCCGCTGGGATGGGCGCCAATGGGGTTAAAGTACCGCAGCAGGGTCACGGACCAGTCGGGGTCTGCATGGGACAGGCCGGAGAGAATCTGCTCGGTCATGTATTTGGTCCAGCCGTAGGGGTTGGTGCAGCCGCCGGTGCGGCTGGTCTCCTGCAGGGGCATCTCGTTGTCGGAGGTGTACACCGTAGCAGAGGAGGAGAAGATGATATTCTTCATCCCCACCTCCTTCATGACCTTGGTGAGGACCAGGGTGGTGTTCAGGTTGTTGTCATAGTATTCCCAGGGCTTCTCCACACTCTCGCCCACGGCCTTCAGGCCGGCGAAGTGGATGACGCATTCTATGTCGTTTTCCGAGAAAATCTGCCTCAGCAGGTCCGCATCCCGGACATCGCCTATATAGGACTTTAAAGGCTTTCCCGCCAGCTCCTCCACGCGGCGGAGAGAGACGGGATTGCTGTTGCACAGGTTGTCAATGGAGACCACCTCATAGCCGCTATTCAGCAGCTCCAGGCAGGTGTGGGAGCCAATGTAGCCCATCCCGCCGGTTACCAATACTGCCATCATCAAAACCTCCTAAATTGGCCACAAAAGGCGGCAGATTTTCTAGGGCCATTCTACTCCACCTGCATGGAAATTGCAAGAGGCAGCGCGCCTGTCTGCCGGAGAAACTTGAGGGGATTTTTCGGCATGATTTCTCCCTGGCTTGCGCAAAATAGGCCTTGCGTTTCCATTCATTTTGCGATAACATAATAAAAGAAACACGGCGACTACCGTTTGAAAGGACGTGCTACTATGATTAAAGTGGATATATCCAACGTATGGGGGCAGTTGGCTCTGCCTGATCTGTTGGCCTTGGAAAAAGAGGTTTCTGCAGCCCACAAAACCCTGATGGAGGGCACCGGAGAGGGCAACGATTTTCTGGGTTGGCTGAGCCTGCCCACCTATGAAGAGACTGAGGAAATGCGGCGGATTGCCCAGGCTGCTGCCCGGATTCGGGAGAGCTCTGAGGCCTTCGTTGTGGTGGGCATCGGCGGCTCCTACCTGGGTCCCCGGGCTGCCATTGAGCTTCTGTACGGCGGAAATTACAACCTGCAGCGGGGTACAAAGGGCAACCCCCGGATCTTCTTTGCCGGCAACGGCCTGTCCACACGAGCTTGGAACGACCTGTCTGCAGAGCTGGACGGGAAGGACTTCTCCGTGGTCTTCATCTCCAAATCCGGCACCACGACGGAGCCTGCCATTGCCACGCGGGCCCTGCGCTGGATGCTGGAGCGGAAATATGGCACAGATGGCGCCAAGAGCCGGATCTTTGCCATTACTGACCCCTGCAAGGGCGCGCTGCGGCAAATGGCTATGGAGGAGGGGTGGGAGACCTTCGTGATTCCCCCCGATGTGGGTGGCCGGTTCAGTGTCCTCACCCCGGTTGGCCTTCTGCCCATGGCTGTGGCGGGAATCAACATCTGCGATGTGATGCTGGGTGCTGCCAAGGCTAAGAAGGATTACGATCTACGCTCCTTTGAAAACCCGGTATGGCTGTATGCAGCCATCCGGAACCTGCTGTACCGGAAGGGGAAGGCCATTGAATTGCTGACCTCTTTTGAGCCGGCCTTTAAAATGATGGGCGGCTGGTGGCAGCAGCTCTTCGGCGAGTCCGAGGGCAAGGACGGCAAAGGCCTCTTCCCGGTTACGGCCGAGTTTACCGCTGACCTCCACTCCCTGGGTCAGATGATCCAACAGGGGCAGCGAAATCTGTTTGAGACCATGGTCCGGTTTGCACCTCCTGCCAAGACCGTCACAGTGGGGTCTGACTGGAAGAATCTGGATGGGCTCAATTACCTGGAGGGCAGAACCTTGGACTTTGTGGACGAGCAGGCTTTCCGGGGTACCGTGGCCGCCCATGTGGACGGCGGCGTGCCGGTCATCACCATGGATATGGGCGAGCTGGACGATATGAAGCTGGGCGAGCTGTTCTACTTCTTCGAACTGTCCTGCGGCATCTCCGCGTATATGCTGGGGGTGAATCCTTTCAACCAGCCTGGTGTGGAGTTCTATAAGCGGAATATGTTCCAGCTCTTGGGCAAACCCGGCTACGAGCGGAAATAACTCCACGGGGCTGCTTCAGCGCCAATTCCACGGTGCTATTTTCCAAAACCGTTCTGTGAATTTTCCATGAAAACAGTTGCAAATCCTCGGGAGAACTGGTAGAATAATAAAACAAGCCGGCCCGCCGGTGCTGCAAGGAGGAGATACCAATGGTTAAGGTAATTATGGGGCTGAAAGGCTCCGGCAAGACCAAGCAGTTGGTCAAAGATATCAACGAGGCTGTCCAAAGCGAGACCGGCAGCGTAGTTTGTGTGGAATTTGGCAAGAAACTGACCTATGACATTGACTACCGCGTCCGTCTCATCGACGCGAAGGAATATAACATCACAGACGTCACCCTGCTGAAGGGCTTCATCAGCGGCCTGCATGCCGGGAATTTCGACATCACCCATGTGTTCATTGAGAGCCTGTACAAACTCATCGGCGAGGACCGGGCAACCGGAGAGGCTTTCGTGGCCTGGTGCGAGGAGTTCGGGGCAGCCAACGATATGCGCTTTACCATCACCATTTCCGACGAGCCCGCCCAGGCCTCTGAGGCAATGAAGAAATATCTGTAAGCTTCCATAAATGCGGGGCTGTCTCACAAACTGAGGCAGCCCCTTTTGTGTTAGTCCCGCCTGATACGCACCGGAGCGGCAGCTCGTTCACATCCTTGCCCATTTTTCACAAAATTATATCGATATATCCGTATTTTTATAGTAAAATCAGAAAAAACAATGGACAAGCATGAGACTATGCAGTATAGTAACAGTAAGCATACACGGTAGCCCGGCTGGGGTTGCCGGTTTTTCTCAAACTTCTCGAAGAGGTGATGGTATTCATGGCATTTTCCTTTTACGGCGGTATCCATCCCAAGGACCGAAAGGACCTGGCACGGGAGCAGGCCATTGTAGCCTTCCCACCCCCTGCCACCGTGGTAATTCCCATGTCCCAGCACATCGGAGCCCCCTGCAAGCCTTTGGTGTCCAAGGGAGACCATGTGGACCTGGGGCAGAAAATCGGTGATGGTCCTGGCCTGTGCGCACCGGTCCATGCTTCGGTCTCCGGTACTGTGCAGGCTGTGGAGGCCCGGCCCCATCCCAATGGCACCACGGTACTCTCTGTGGTCATTGCCAACGACTTCCAGGAGACGGTTTCCTCGGAGGTCAGACCCCGGGCGGACCTCTCCGGTCTCAGCGCCGGAAACCTTATGGATATCATCCGGGAGGCTGGGATTGTGGGTATGGGAGGCGCCACCTTCCCCACCCACGTGAAGCTTTCCTCCGGCATCGGCAAGGTGGATACCATCATAGTCAATGCCTCGGAGTGCGAGCCCTACATCACGGCTGATGAGCGGCTCCTGCGGGAGCAGCCGGACCGGGTCCTTCGGGGCCTGGAGGTACTGATGGAAATTCTGGACCAGAAGCAGGCGGTCATTGGTATGGAGGATAATAAGCCTGCGGCAGCGGCTGCTGTGGAGGCGGCTCTGCTCCGCCACCCGGGAATCCGGCTCCAGCTTTTAAAGGCCCGGTACCCCCAGGGGGCTGAAAAACAGCTGATCCAGGCCCTCACCGGCCGCCAGGTGCCCCCTGGGGGGCTGCCTGCCTCCGTGGGCTGCGCCGTGTTCAACGCCGCCACCTGCGCCGCCGTGGGAGACGCCGTCTGGGACGGGATGCCCTTGGTGAAGCGAGTGGTCACCGTTTCCGGCGACATTGTCATGGAGCCCCGGAACCTGCTGGTCCCCATTGGCACTCCCTTCAGCGACATGGTGGAGGCGGCGGGCTTCCGGCAAAACCCGTATAAGGTCCTCTCCGGCGGTCCCATGATGGGCGTGGCCCAGTTTGACCTGGCAGTTCCCGTAACCAAGGGGACCAATGCCGTCACTGTCCTGGGGGAGGAAAACCGCTACATGGCGGCCCAGCCTCATTGCATCCGCTGCGGCAAATGCATTTCCGTGTGCCCCATGCATCTCATGCCCCTGTACTTATACAGCGCGGAGCGGCGGGGAGACCTGGAGACCCTGAAGCGGCAGAATGTGCTGGACTGTGTGGAGTGCGGCAGCTGTGCCTATACCTGCCCGGGCTGCTTGCCTTTGGTTCACAGCATCCGCACCGCCAAGCAGAAGCTGCGGGACGCTGCGCCACCCAAGCCGGCACCTGCGCCGGCCAAACCGTAAGGAGGGCGAACCATGCCGAGTAAAGTCAAGTATTTTTATGAGCTGACTGTGTCCAGCTCTCCCCATGTCCACGGTCCCAACCGGACGGGACGGCTGATGCTGGACGTCATTCTGGCGCTGCTTCCTGCACTTGTGGGGGCGGTGGTGTCCTTTGGCCCCAGGGTTTTGCTGGTGTGCGGCCTGTCTGTGGCAGCCTGTGTATTTTTTGAATGGGGATACCGGAAGGTTATGAAGCTGGACAATACGGTGAGGGACCTCTCCGCTGTGGTCACCGGCCTTCTGCTGGCTTTCGTATGCCCAGTGACCATTCCCTACTGGACCATTCTCGTGGGGGACTTTTTTGCCATCATTATCGTTAAGCAGTTGTTTGGCGGCATAGGCAAAAACTTTATGAACCCCGCTCTGGCGGCCCGTGCCTTCCTCTTCTCCTGGCCGGTGATTATGACCACCTGGGTGCAGCCAGGTGACTGGGCGCCGCTTTTCGGCTCCAGCGCTGATGCGGTCACATCGGCCACGCCCCTGGCCAGCCTTCACCAGAGCGCTCTGCCGGCGGAGAGCCTGATGTCCCTGTTCCTGGGCAAAACCGGTGGATGCCTGGGGGAGACCTCCGCCCTGCTTCTTCTGCTGGGCGGCCTGTACCTGGTCCTCCGGCGGGTCATCCGTCTGCGGATTCCCCTTACTTATCTGGGTACCGTGGCCCTTCTCACCCTGCTCTTTCCCCGGGGGAACGATCCCCTTTTGTGGATGGGAAGCCATCTCCTCTCCGGCGGCCTGATGCTGGGCGCCTGGTTCATGGCCACGGACTATGTGACCTCTCCCGTTACCGGCTGGGGGCAGATTCTCTACGGTGTGGGCTGTGGCTGTATCACCGTCCTCATTCGGTATTTCGGCTCCTATCCGGAGGGGGTCAGCTATGCCATTTTGATGATGAACGCCTGTGTGGTCCTCCTGGACAAGGTAGGGCGGCCCCGGCGGTTTGGCCTCAGGAGAAAGGAGGCTGCAAAATGAAAAACAGGAAAAGCGGACTTACCGCCGTGGTGACCCTATTTCTCATCACCGCCGTCATGGCTGGCCTTCTTGCTCTGGTGAATTCCGTCACTGCCGGGCCCATTGCGGCAGCCCAGCGGGAAAAGACGGAGAGGGCCCTCTCTGGGGTCCTCCGGGAGGGCGTGGAGCTGGGAGAGCAGCTGGAATCCTTCCCGGATGAAACCGGTTTGGTGGAAGGGGTCTACAAAACCTCCGACGGATATGTGGTGGAGGTGACCCCCTCCGGCTACGGCGGAGAGATTCACATGGTAGTGGGAGTGGACGGAGCCTGCACGGTCACGGGCATCCAGATTGTCACGCATTCGGAAACTGCCAGCCTGGGGGCCAATGCCGCCGCGGACAATGTCGCCGGGCGGAGCTTCCGGGAGCAATTCCTGGGGGCAGGGGACCAGCTGGCCGTTACCAAGGACGGCGGCTCCATCGATGCGCTCACAGGAGCCACCATGACCTCCCGGGCAGTGACCCAGGGCGTGAACGCCGCCCTGGCCTGCGCTGCGGCGCTGGAAGGAGGGAGCTTACAATGAATTTTAAAAGACAGCTGAAAGAGGGCCTGCTTACCAAGAACCCAGTGCTTGCCCAGCTTTTGGGTATGTGCTCCACCATGGCCATTACCACCACCCTGTTCAACGGCCTGGGCATGGGCTTGTCCGTCACCCTCATCCTGATTTGCTCCAATGTGCTCATTTCCCTGCTGCGCAAGGTGATCCCCGGCAGCATCCGGATTGCGGCCTATGTGGTGATCATCTCCGGCTTTGTCACCATGGTGGATCTGCTGCTGCAGGCCTATCTCCCCGCCCTGTCCGAGGGGCTGGGCGTGTTCATTCCCCTCATTGTGGTAAACTGCATCATTCTGGGCCGGGCGGAGGCATTTGCCTCCAAAAACGGCGTCCTGGCCTCTGCTGCGGACGGTCTCACTCAGGGACTGGGCTACACCGTGGCCCTGGTGGCCATGTGTATCATCCGGGAGCTTCTGGGAAGCGGCACCTTCGGCGCCGGACTCCTGAACGGGGGAGAGGGAATTCGCGTTCTGCCCGATCCATATCCCGCCATGCTTTTGATTCTCCCCTTCGGCGGATTTTTGACCTTGGGCTGTCTCATTGCCTTCTCCCAGTGGCTTTCCAAAGCTCTGGACCGGCGGCAGCGGGAGCGGGAAGCTGAAAAGCGAAAGGAGGCCGCAGTCAAATGAATGTCACTTCTCTTCTGGCCATTGCCCTGGGAGCCATTCTCACCAACAACTTCATTTTGGTGAAGTTTCTGGGCATCTGCCCCTTCATGGGTGTGTCCAAAAAGACGGACACTGCCCTGGGCATGGGCGTAGCGGTCACCTTCGTCATGGCCCTGGCCTCCATGGTTACCTGGGCAGTGGACTACTATATCCTCACGCCTCTGGACCTGGGGTACATGCAGACTGCTGCTTTCATTCTCATCATTGCCGCCATTGTGCAGGTGGTGGAGATGTTTTTGAAAAAGAGCGTGCCCACCCTGTATCAGGCCCTGGGCATCTACCTGCCCCTCATCACCACCAACTGCGCCGTACTGGGCGTGGCGCTTCTGAACATCCAGGAGCACTACAATTTCCTGGAGTCTCTGGTCTATGGCTTCACTGGCGGCCTGGGCTTTACCCTGGCCATCGTCCTGTTCTCCTCGGTCCGCCAGCGGGTTGAGGAGGCGGAGTGCCCGGAGAGCTTCCGGGGATTTCCCATTGCTCTGATTTCGGCGGGCCTTTTGGCTCTGGCATTTATGGGCTTTTCCGGCCTCAGGATTTTTTAAGGAGGCGGGCAAATGGAAATGTTACAACAGATTGGTGTGGCAATGGCAGTCCTGGGTGGCCTGGGCGCCTTCTTCGGCCTGGTGCTAGCAATGGCAAACCGGGTATTTTATGTTCAGACGGACCCCCGTCTAGACCGGCTGATTCAGGCCCTGCCCGGGGCAAACTGCGGCGGCTGTGGATTTTCCGGCTGCGGCGCGTATGCCCAAGCGGTGCTGGATGGTAAGGCGCCTGTGGGTCTGTGCGTCTCCGGCGGCGATGCGTGCGCCCAGACTATGGCCTCCGTCATGGGCGTCAAGGCGGAAAAGGTGGCCCGGCAGGTTGCCTTCGTCCGGTGCGCCGGAAGCACGGCCCGGGATAAAGGAATTTACGAGGGGATTCCCGACTGCCTGGCCGCCACCAAGGTGGCGGGGCGTGGCCCGCTCATCTGCAAATTTGGTTGCCTGGGCTTTGGCAACTGCACCAAGGCATGTCAGTTTGACGCCATTCACCTGGAACAAGGCGTGGCCAAGGTGGACCCGGACAAGTGCACCGGCTGCATGAGCTGCGCCGCCGCGTGCCCCCGGCATATCATCGTTCCAGTCCATTATGGGGCCCACATCACCGTAGCCTGCTCCTCCACTGCCCGTGGCTCTGTGACGCTCCGAGGCTGTGACATTGGCTGCATCGGCTGCTCCAAGTGCCAGAAAGCCTGCCCCAAGGGAGCCATCACCGTCACCAGCAACCTGGCCCGGGTGGATTACAGCCTCTGCGACGGCTGCGGCCTGTGCGTGGAGGTCTGCCCCCGGGGCCTCATCTCCAACTCCCACCTCACCCAGGAAGACGCTGGCCGCATTCTAAAACCGGCAAACCCCGTGTCCTGAGGCCGTATCGCCATACCGGCTGCAAAAGGGAAACGAGCTCCGACTCGTTCCTCTTTGCAGCCGGTCTTTTTAAATATGCCATATTGCCCAGCATAATTTCCAAGGATATCTTGACTTTTCCCCTGTTTTGTGCCATGATTGCGGAAAAGAAGGGCTCGCTGCAGGGGGGTGTGTGTTTCTTGGAGCTTTCCATACCGGTTCCGGTTCTGGCTTTGATGGAACGGCTGGAGGACCGGGGCTTTGAAGCCTGGGCCGTGGGCGGCTGTGTGCGGGATCGGCTGCTGGGGCTGCCCCCCCACGACTGGGACTTGTGTACCGACGCCCTGCCAGGGGAGATTGCCCAGGTGTTTGAGGACTTTCCCCTGGTCCGCGCCGGAGAGAAGCACGGCACCATCGCCGTTGTGACCGGCAGGCAACCCGTTGAGATCACCACCTTTCGCACCGAAGGGGGATACCGGGATCACCGGCGTCCGGACTGGGTGCACTTTGAAAAAAGCCTCCGGGAAGACCTGGCCCGCCGGGATTTCACCATCAACGCCATGGCCTACAATCCCCATCGGGGGTTGGCAGATCCCTTTGGAGGGCAGGCTGATCTGGCAGACTGCATTCTGCGTGCCGTTGGGGAGCCAGAGAAGCGCTTTCAAGAGGATGGACTTCGCATCCTTCGGGGCGTCCGCTTTGCCGCCCGGTTTCACCTCACCCCGGAGCCACGGACCTTGGCTGCCATGACGGCCCTGGCCCCAACCTTGAACGGGTTGGCCCGGGAGCGGATTTTTGGGGAGCTGTGCGGCTTCCTGCCTGCTGCCTGTGCAAAGGATTTCCAGACCTTTTGGCCTGTGATCACGGCGGCAGTTCCTGCCTTGGCTCCCATGCTGGGCTTCCGGCAGCACAATCCCCACCACGCCTTTGACGTGTACACCCATACTGCTTACGTGGTGGCCGGTGTCCCGCCGGAGCTGCCGCTTCGCTGGGCGGCTCTTCTCCATGACGTGGCAAAGCCTGCCTGCTTTACCCTGGACGAGGAGGGTGTGGGCCATTTCCGGGGACATGCCCATCGGGGAGCAGAGATGGCCCGGGAGATTTTGGGACAGCTTCATGCACCCCGAGCGCTGCAGGACCGTGTGGCCACCCTGATTGCCTATCATGGGGTAACCCGAGACTTGGGGCGGCTACCGGGAGACCGGCCTCTGCGCCGCCTACTGCGCCGTTTGGGGGAGGAGACGCTTTGGGACTTGCTGGCCCTGGACCGGGCGGATGACAGTGGAAAGGGCACGCCTTCGGACCCTGCTGCGTTTGACCGGTTTGAAGCCTCTCTGCGGCAGATCCTGGCGGAGCAGCCCTGCCTCACCACCCGGGATCTGGCCATTTCCGGCAGGGATCTGCTGGAGCTGGGGTTGCCCCAGGGGCCGGAATTGGGGCGCATCCTCCGGACCCTCCTGGAGGAAGTGGGAGACGGCCGTTTGCCCAACACCCCAGAGGTCCTCCTCCGCCGGGCAGAGGTGCTGCACCAACGGCACAATGCAAACCGACGGAAAAGCTGAATTCTGCAATGGCGCGGCAGCAACCTTGGCTTCCCCCGGGGAAAGCCAAGGCCCTCCCCCTTCCGTGCAAAAGGGAAAACGCGATTCGCTGCGTGCGCAATATGAGGCACTGTACGCCTATGTAGAAAAATTCGCCGCGCTTCTTCCCTAAGCACGGCGAATTCCCGTTTTAACACCTGAAAGTGGGACAGGCTTTCCTGCAACCCTATGGTATCACCGCTCCCCGGCTGGCGCAAGCCTCCCGGGGGGATGTTTTTCTTCTCCAAGCAAAATTCACAAATGGCAGGCCCCTGGTTCCTGCGCAATTCCACCAAAAAATGAGATAGCCTAATTTTTCGCATTTGCTGAATTTTTTGACCCGTGATACAATAGGTTTATAGCAAAAAGGAGGAAAACTCAAAATGAAACGAATCCAATCCGCCTGCATTTACAAGACCATTCACTTTCAGCTGAAGGACGGCCTGGAGCATGAAGCTGCCGTGGCCGCAGTGCGTCAGGAGGCCGCCGCCTACGAGGCCGGGCTCCGGCAGAAAAACGTAGGCTACCGCATTCTGGAGGAGCATACCCAGCCCGATGGCTCCATTCGGATCAAGATTAAAATGCAGTACAACAAGCACCCCTTGGGGGAGTACATGGATTGAACCACCCCATGCTACGCCGGAAGGACCGTCAGGTTCTTCCGGCTGAAATTTTAGGCCGGAGCAGGCTTCAACCGTCCAGCCCACCCCGCAAAACGGCAATGCCCAAAAGGCCAGGGCCCGTATGGACCACGAGAGCGGGGCTGATTTGTCCCTCAGCCAGAAGCTCTTTGCACAGGGTCTTCTCCAGCAGCCGGGGCTGCAGCTCCAGGGCTTCCCTGGGGGCGTCTCCGTTCAACAGGGCTACCTGAGAGCCTTCTTTTGAGGCGGCAAAGGCCGCGGCCAGATTCAGCATCCGGTCCAGGGACTTTCCCCGCCCCAAAGCCTTCCCGGCGATGTAATAGACGCCGGCTTCGTTGCAGGAGATGATGGGCTTCAGCTTCAGGGCCGTTCCCACAATGGCTGCCACCAGCCCCAGCCGCCCACCCTTACGCAGGTATTCCAGGGTGTCCACGCAGAAAAATACCTTGCTGTCTTCCAGCCTCTGGACCAACCGGATTTGCAGATCCTGCCAATCCATGCCCCCTGCGATCCAATGGGCGGCCAACAGGGCAAAGACGCCGCTGCCGAAGGAGATGTTCCGGGTATCTAAAACAAAGGTCTCCATGCCCTGATATTCCTGACACACCAGGCGTACCATGTTATAGGTGCCGCTGAGACCGGAGGAGATGCAAATCACCAGTGCCTTTTCATAGCCGTCTGCCCGGGCCCGGTCCAGGGCATCATGGATGGTGCCGCCGTCGGGCAGAGAGGTCTGAGGGATTTCGCCGGGGAAACGGTCATACACTTGCTGCGCGGTGATGTTCACCTGGTCGTCGTATTCTCCCTCCGGATACCGGATCTTCAGGGGCAAGACCCGCATGTCATAGTCCTGGCGCACCGCCTGGGGTACGTCACAGCCAGAGTCTACCAAAATACAAATCTTTTGCCCATTCATAAAATTTCCTCCCAATTGGATCGTGCACGCACGCAGGAGGCCTGCGCGGCGGCCGGCATATCTAATATGACATATCAGATTATATAATATGTGAGTGCAAAAGTCAACGGCTGTTTTCCTCCGGAGCTGCCCAGTGCATGTTAAAATCAGATAAAATCTGCAAGATGCCGGGAGGCTTTTCTGTATTTTATACAGTTTATCCACTCTTTGCCAAAGAAAAACCTGGTATTTTCCAGGGGAAAAATGTGCGCTTTTCAGGGACATATTCTCAGATTTAACAAAGTGCTGCCTCTGGTCCCAGAAAAATATGGCCTTTTCGACGAAAAAGGATTGCAGTTCCCCGCAAGAAACGGTATAATGGGGGAGAGGATAGAGTACCTCTGCGGGCTCCCCCCGCCCATCCTGTGAAAAAGGGAGAAAGACAACGCTATGGATAAAAAAACAAAAGAGCTTCTGGAGGATTTCCATCGTGGGACCTGCATCCGGGCCTACGAGCTGCTAGGCTGTCACCGCACGGTCCGCCGTGGAAAAGCCGGCTATGTGTTCCGGGTCTGGGCCCCCAACGCCAAGAGCATCTGCGTGGTGGGTGAATTCAATTTTTGGAACCAGGAGGATCTGCCCATGGAGCGCCTGGAGCGCGGCGTGTGGGAGGTCTTTACCACACGCGGCTACGAAGGCTGCCCTTACAAATACTATATTGTCCGCCCCGATGGCACTGCCGTATACAAGGCTGACCCCTACGGCACCCGCGCGGCCTGCTTGCCGGATACCTCCAGCCTCATCTGCACAGAGGAAAAGCACACCTGGGGTGACGGGAGATGGATTCGGGATTGTTCTCTCCGTTCTCCGCTCACCTCGCCTATGAATATCTATGAGATGCATCTGGGCTCCTGGCGGCGGAAGGAGGACGGCAGTGTCTACACCTATGCCGAGCTGGCCGGTCCCCTCACCACCTATTTGAAGGATATGGGGTATACTCATGTGGAGTTTATGCCCCTGTCTGAATATCCCTATGACCCCTCCTGGGGCTACCAGGTGACGGGCTACTATGCCCCCACCTTCCGCTATGGCGAGCCGGAGGGACTCCGTACTTTGGTGGACACCCTCCACCGGGCCGGCATTGGGGTCATCCTGGACTGGGTTCCCGCCCATTTCCCCAAGGACGAGCAGGGCCTGTACGAGTTTGACGGCTCCTGCTGCTATGAGCTTTCAGACCCTTCTATGAACGAGCATCCCGAGTGGACCACCCGGATCTTCGACTTCGGCAAGCCGGAGGTGAAGTCCTTCTTGGTATCCAATGTGGTGTATTGGCTGGAGAAGTTCCACATCGACGGCCTGCGGGTAGACGCCGTGTCCTCCATGCTGTACCTGGACTATGGCCGGACTCACTACAAGCCAAACCGCTTTGGCGGCCGGGAGAACCTGGAGGCCATGGAGCTGCTGCGCGCCGTAAACCGGGCCGCTTTCAGCGTCCGGCCCAACGCTCTCATGGTGGCGGAGGAATCCACCTCCTTCCCCATGATCACCAAACCCGATTTTGACGGGGGACTGGGCTTCCTCTTCAAATGGAACATGGGCTGGATGAACGACACCATCCGGTATATGCAGACCGACCCCATTTACCGGAAGTACAAGCACAACAGTCTGACCTTCTCCATGACCTACGCTTTTTCAGAGAACTTCATTCTCCCCCTGTCTCATGACGAGGTGGTCCATGGAAAGGCCTCCCTCATCAACAAAATGCCCGGGGAGTATGACCAAAAATTCAGCAATTTGCGGGCTATGTTCGCCTACATGATGGCCCACCCTGGCAAAAAGCTCAGCTTTATGGGCAACGAATTTGCCCAGTTTATTGAGTGGCGGTATGCCGAGCAGCTGGATTGGCTGCTTCTGGATTACGACCGGCACCGGCAGATGCAGTCCTTTGTCCGGGACCTCAACCACTTCTACCTGTCTCACGCCCAGTTCTGGCAGAATGAGCAGGATTGGGACGGCTTCCAGTGGATTCAGCCCGATGCAGGGGATGACAATCTCCTGGCCTTCCGCCGCATCGACCGGCGGAACCGGGAGGTCCTGGTTATCTGCAACTTCTGCCCCGTGGAGCGGCTGCATTACCGCCTGGGCGTGCCCCGCCGGGGCATTTACAAGCCCGTTTTGTGCTCCGACAGCCTCCAATACGGCGGCTCCGGTACACAGATTCACCCAGCTGTGAGTGAGCGGGTCAGCTTCCGGGATTACAAGCTCTCGGCTTGCTTTGACATTCCCCCCATGTCCACCACCTTCTATGTCCGGGAGAATCCGTCCAAAAGCACGGCTCAGGCAAAAAAAGTGACCCAAGAGGCCAAGGCCTGAGCGTTTTACCGTCCATCCCTTGCCGGGCCGAAGCCCGGTGTTCATTCCATTTCCATCACCAAATCGTTATAAAGGAGAGGCGACCCATGTATTTTCAGAAAAAACGCTGCATTGCCATGCTGCTGGCCGGTGGCCAGGGCAGCCGGCTGAAGGTTTTGACGGAAAACACCGCCAAGCCTGCCGTACCCTTCGGCGGTAAGTACCGTATCATTGATTTCCCTTTGTCCAACTGCGTCAACTCCGGGATTGATACCGTGGGCATTCTCACGCAGTATCAGCCCCTGGAGCTGAACGAATACATCGGCAATGGCCAGCCCTGGGGCCTTAACAAATCCCATTGCTGCGCTCAGGTGCTTCCTCCTTACGCCCGGAGCAAAAAATCTGAGTGGTACAAGGGTACTGCCAACGCCATCTACCAAAACATCCCCTTCATTGAGCGCTTTGATCCGGACAATGTCCTCATTCTCTCCGGCGACCACATCTACCGTATGGACTACGCCGCGATGCTGGCCGCCCATGAGAAGACCGGGGCAGACTGCACCATTGCTGTCCGCACCGTCCCCATGGAGGAGGCCAGCCGGTTCGGCATCATGAACACCAATCCCGATGGCTCTATCTACGAATTCGAGGAGAAGCCCGCCCATCCCAAGAGCAACAACGCCTCCATGGGCATCTATATCTTCCGCTGGAGCATCCTCAAAAAGTTCCTGGTGGCCGATGAGGAGGACCTCAAGTCCGAAAATGACTTTGGTAAGAACGTGATTCCCGCACTTTTGAATTCCGGACATAAGCTCTGGGCCTATGACTTTGAAGGCTACTGGAAGGATGTGGGTACCATTGACTCCCTGTGGGAGGCCAATATGGACCTGCTGGGCACCCAGCCCAACTTCGACATTCGGGGTGCAGAAAATGAAAAGATCTCCGCCCGGAATAACGCCCTGCCTTCCAGCTACATCGCCCGGGAGGCCAAAACGACCAACTGTTTCATTGCGGAAGGCGGCGAGATCTATGGCACCGTCCGCCACTCCATCATTTCCACCGGCTGCACCATTGGAGCAGGCGCTTTGGTGGAGGACAGCGTGATTATGCCCAATGTCTCCGTGGCGCCCGGCGCCATCATCCGCCATGCTATCATTGGCGAGAACTGCGTGATCTCTTCCGGCGCCGTGATCGGTGGCGCGTTCCCCGACGGGACCAAGCGGAAGATCAGCGTCCTGGGTAAGAACCAGACGCTTCCGGAAAACGCCGTGGTTGCGCCCGGCGAGGTCCGGTGAAAGGAGGTACATTATGATGAAAGCAATGGGTATTATTTTCGCCAACATTTATGATAGCTCCCTGGGGGAGCTCACCAATAAGCGTACCATCGCGTCCTTGCCCTACGGCGGCCGGTACCGCCAGATTGATTTCACCCTGTCCAATATGTCCAATTCCGGCATTCGCCACATCGGTGTGATCACCAAATACAATTACCAGTCCCTGATGAACCACATCGGCTCCGGCCAGGAGTGGGACCTGGACCTGGAGGAGGGGGGCCTGGAGTACCTGACTCCCTTTGCCCTGGGCCACAACGGCAGCTACCGAGGGAAGCTGGAGGCGCTAAACTCCGCCATGGTCTTCCTGGAAAATTCGTTGGAGGAATATGTCATTCTGGCTGACAGCAACGTGCTTTGCAACATCGACCTGGAGAAGGTCCTGGAGCGGCATGTGGCCAGCGGCAAAGACATTACTGTCGTGGTCAAGGAGGGAATCGCCAACGGGACCAAGCAGCTGGACCTGGGCATCCGACTGGATGAACAGGGGCAGCTCGCCGACGTGGCGGTGGACTACTGCGCCGGTCCGGAGTATCTGGCCAGCATGGGTATCTTTGTCATCAGCCGGGAGCTTCTCATTTACTTTGTGAAGGAATCTGTGGCCCGGAGCCGCTACCGTTTTGAACGGGACTTCCTTCTGAAGCAGTTCAACGACAAAAACCTCACGGTGGGTGTGTACAGCTTTGAGGGTGTGGCTATGTTCAATGAAAGCACCTTGGAGTATTACCGGAACAATCTGGCTCTCACTGATTACGACACCCGTCACAATCTGTTCCGCACAGACCGGAACATCTACACCAAGGTCCGGGACCGGGTGCCCACCACCTATGGTGAGAATGCCCAAATTGGCGACTGCATTGTAGCCGACGGCTGCCAACTGGATGGCGAAGCAGAGCACTCTGTGTTTTTCCGCCAGGTCCGTCTGGGGGAGGGCGCTCAGGTCAAGAACTGCGTGATCATGAACGATTGCTCCATTGGCGCAGGAGCCGAATTGTATTGCGCCATTTTGGATAAGGACGTAGTTGTCCGGCCCGGCGTCCGCCTCATCGGTACCCCGGAAAATCCCATGATTGTCAAGCGGGGTGAAATTGTATGAAAATTGCCATGACAGCCTCGGAGGCTGCCCCCTATGTCAAGTCTGGCGGCCTGGGCGATGTGATGCTGGGCCTGCCCAATGAATTGGCCAGAATCCCGGACAATGAGGTCTGCCTGTTCCTCCCGTACTACAAGCGGGTGAAAGAAAACCCCGCTTACGAGACGGAGCTTTGCGCAGAGTTCCGGGTGGGTCTGTCCTGGCGGGAGCAGTATGCCGGCCTGCACAAGCTGAAAGCCAAGGGCCACAAGAAGCAGCCCACGGTGTATTTCATCGACAATGAGTATTACTTTGGCCGGGACGGCCTCTATGGTTACTTGGATGACGGCGAGCGGTACGCCTTCTTCTCCAAGGCTGTGCTGGACGCCATGGCGGTGCTCCAGTTCTACCCGGATGTGATCCAGTCCAACGACTGGCAGACTGCCATGGTTCCGGTGTACCTGAACGCCCAGTACCGGGGGGTCTTCCCCTATACCAAGACGGTCTTCACCATCCACAACATTGAGTATCAGGGCTGGGCCAACCCGGACTTCTTTGACAACGTGTTGGGTCTTCCGGAGCCCTTCCGGGGTATCATGGACCTCACCGGCGGCGTCAACATGATGAAGGGCGCCATCGAATGCGCTGACATGGTGTCCACCGTGTCCGAAACCTATGCCCAGGAGATCCGGTATCCCTACTACGCCCATGGCCTGGATGGCATTTTGTCCGGCTACTGGTACAAACTGGTGGGGATTACCAACGGCGTGGATGTCTCCGTCTTTGACCCGTCCACAGACAAGGCCCTGGTCCAGAATTACTCGATCCGGGACTTTGCCGCCGGTAAGGCTGCCAATAAGGCCGCCATGCAGCGGGAGTTGGGCCTGCCGGAGCGCCCGGAGGTTCCGGTCCTGGCCATGATCACCCGACTGGCCAGCCATAAGGGCATTGACCTTCTGTGCTACATTGCCCGGCGCCTGCTGGGGATGGATGTGCAGCTGGTGATTCTGGGGACTGGCGAACAGCGGTTTGAAAACTTTTTCCGGGGTCTGGCGGCAGAGTATCCGGATAAGGTCTCTGCCCAGCTGCGGTTTGATTTGAACCTGGCCAACCGGATTTACGCCGGAGCGGATGTATACCTCATGCCCTCCAAGTCGGAGCCCTGCGGCCTCAGCCAGATGAACGCCATGCGCTATGGCACCGTCCCTGTGGTCAATGCCACCGGAGGATTGAAGGATACCGTGCCCCCTGTGGATTCCTCCACCAACACCGGCCTGGGATATACCTTCCAGAGCTATAACGGAGACGATTTCTGGGGCGCCATCGACCGCTGCTTGGGCCTGTACTGGCATGACCAGGACGGCTGGAAGGATCTCATCCGGCGGGATATGTCCGCGGACTTCAGCTGGAAAAAGCCTGCAGAAAAATATATGGAGCTGTTTCACCGCCTGAAGGGCTAATCCCCCAGAGGCGGAACCGGTTACCCAACCAACCGGCTGGAGAAACCGTACGGGGTTGTCTCAAAATGTGGTTTGAGACAGCCCCGTACCTTCTCTGGGATAGGCGTATCGCGCCAGTACAAAGCTACGGCGCTCAGAAACTCCGCCTGACGCCCATCCCGATTTCATTCTTTCATCAAGGAGCTCCGCCTATGCTTCGTATTCTATACAACAGCCGCGATCCCTCCCATAAAGACCCCCTCGGAACCATCATCCCGGGCCAGACCTGCACCCTTCGGATGAAGATTCCCCAGCATTGCCAAACCCGGCAGGCCCTGTGCCGCCTGCTGCGGGAGGACGGGACGCTCCTTACGGAGCTCCCTATGGACTGTCAGACAGTTCTGCCGCCCTATGAAACCTGGACCTGCCAGTTTACGCTGGAGCCGGGACTGTATTTCTATTTTTTCCGCATCACTACGCCCAATGAGACCTTCTCCCTCCTGCGCCAGGGGGAGGACACCAATATGGAGGCCGGAGACTGGTGGCAGCTGAGCTGCGTCCCCAAGGAAGCGCACACCCCGGCCTGGGCCCAGGGCGCCATCATTTATCAGGTATTTCCGGACCGCTTCGCCAAGTCCGGCTCCTGTGATCTCACCGGCAAGCTGGAGCCCTACACGCTACACCAGAACTGGACCGAAGAGGTCCACTGGCAGCCCACAGACCGGGGCGAGGTGCTGAACAACGACTTTTTTGGCGGCAATTTCCAGGGTATTACGGAAAAGCTGCCGTATATTGCCTCCCTGGGGGCCACGATTTTGTACCTGAATCCCATTTCCAAGGCCTTCTCCAGTCACCGGTATGATACCGGGGATTACAAAACCCCAGATCCCATGCTGGGTACCAAGGCGGATTTTGTGCAGCTGTGCCGGGAGGCCCGGAGACTGGGCATTCATGTAATTCTGGACGGTGTTTTCTCCCACACCGGTTCCAACAGCTTGTATTTTGACCGGTATCGCGCCTTCGGTGGCCACGGCGCTTATGCAGATCCTCAGTCGCCCTACCGCAGCTGGTATCAGTTTTACCACTACCCCGACTCCTACAACTGCTGGTGGAATTTTGACACCCTGCCCTGTGTCAACAAGATGGACCCCTCTTATTTGGACTATATCATCGACGGTCCGGACAGCGTGGTGGCCCATTGGCTCCGGCTGGGTGCCGACGGCTTCCGGCTGGATGTGGTGGACGAGCTGCCGGATGAGTTCGTCCTGCGGCTCAAAAAGCGGGTTCGGGAAATCAAACCCGACGCTTTGCTCATCGGGGAGGTCTGGGAGGATGCTTCCAATAAAATTGCATATGACATCCGCCGCCGCTATTTTGTGGATGGGGAGCTGGACGGCGTTATGAATTATCCCTATCGGAAGGCCATCATCGATTTCCTCCGGCAGCGGGACGATGGCAAGGGCTTCCGGGAGACCATTATGACCCTGGCGGAAAATTACCCGCCCCAGGTCTTGACCTGCTGTATGAACCTGCTGGGTACCCACGATACCCCCCGCATTCTCACTGCTCTCATAGATGATTTTGAGGGGAGCCGGGAGGAAAAAGCGGCCCGCCACCTCTCACCGGGGCAGCTTCTGGTGGCGAAGGAGCGGCTTCGCATGGCCTCCTTCCTCCAGTTTACACTGCCCGGCGCGCCCACTGTGTATTACGGTGATGAGGTCGGGATGGAGGGCTACGCCGATCCCTTTAACCGGCGGACCTATCCCTGGGGGCGGGAGGATGAGGAGCTCCTGGCCCACTACCGCCGCCTGGGCCAGCTTCGCCGGGACAATCCTGCCCTGCGGGGTACAGCCATTTCCTTCTTCACTGCGGCTGACGGCCGGCTGGGCTTTGTCAGGAGCTGGGACGGTCCGCTGGCGCAACGGGTGGGTATTTATGTCAACCGGTCCGGCGATTCCTGGAGCATTCCCGCCGGACGGCTGCTCCTGGGGCACAATTTGGAGACAGTGGCCCCGGACACCCTGATTCTTTTGCCGGGCGGCTTCTGCGCCCTGGAGGTGTCATAAATGTCAGAGGAAAAGATCATTTCCGGCTACTGCCGGGTTCTGGACCAGGGCCGTATGGTCACTGTGGAGTGGGACGGCCCGGAGCTTCTGGACGCAGACTGCTGCTACGGAGCCTGCGTCCACCAAAGCGCTTGCGAAATTGGCAAGGCCATTACCGCCCTATTGGAAGCGCAACCAGGATAAGCAATACACCCGGGGCTACCGCGTACCGATACGCGGTAGCCCCGGGTGTATGAATTTACGTGGCAAACTTCGGGATAAACGCATCCACCTGACGTTTCGCCGGTGGGGCGTTCGTGCCATTGGGGTGGTTCCTGCCAGCGCTCACCGGTTCTGCAAATACCGCACCGCCGACAGGCCCGCCTGGGCGCCCTGGGCCACGGCAGTCGCCACCTGGGGGAGGCCGCCGGTGCAGTCCCCGGCGGCAAAAAGACCGGGGACGTTGGTGGCCATGGTCCCGTCCACCACGATCTTTCCGTTCTCCGTGAGGAGGCCCACCTTTCGGGCCAGGTCCCCGCTGCCGGCAGTTCCCAAGGCTACAAACAGGCGGCACACCTCCAGGGCGCCTCCGTCTGCGAACCGAACTGCGGACAAAATGCCGGATTCTCCTACCAGAGCCGCTATCGGCCGGGTGTCCAGGTCCAAGTCCTGAGGAAACTCCTCCGGCGCCGGGTCCCCGTTGGTGAGGAGGGTCACCCGCTTTGCCAGGGGTAGCAAAACGCCCGCCTCGTGGAGCGCATAGGTCCCTGCGCCCAGCACGGCCACCTCCTTGCCACGGCAGAAAAACCCGTCACACACGGCGCAGTAGCTGACTCCCGCCCCGTCAAAGTCATCCAAGCCGGGGATCCGGGGCCGCCGCCGCTGGGCGCCGGTGGCCAGCACCACCGCCGGAGCAGCCAACGTCCCCTGGGTGGTCTCCGCCTCCAGGCCGTGGGCGCCAAAGCCAAGGCTCAGAATTTGGGCCTCCTTTACGGTCACCCCCAGGCTCCGGACCTGCTCCAAGCCCTGACGGAACAGATCCGGCCCGGAAATGGGGGCGGGGAACCCATAAAAATTCTCAATGCGCTCCGCCCGGGCCAAAGCGCCGCTATCCTGGTACACCAGGGTGACGGCCTTTCCACTGCGGGCGGCGTAAATGGCGGCTGTGGCCCCGGCAGGACCTCCGCCTAACACCAGAACGTCCATTTTTACCTCCCAAAGGCATCCAGGGCCAGCTTGAAGCTGCCGTAGATGCCGGCGTCGTTGCCCAGCTTTGCCAGGGCAAAGAAAATGTCCTGGCCGGTATGGAACATGTAGGAAAGGAAGTACTTCCGCACCCCATCCAGCAGCGGCTGGCCCGCCTTGGACACGCCGCCACCCAGGAGCACAGCCTCCGGGTCAATCACGCAGCAGACATCTGCCAGGAACTGACCTAGAAAGTCAAAATACTCCTCCTGAATCTCCCGGGCCAGGGGATCTCCCTGGGCGCTGAGATCAAAAATGTCTTTACAGGTGAGCGGCTCCATGCCCCGCAGAGGGGAGGGAAGGTTGCTGCGCTCCATCCGGCGGCGGGCCAGACGCAAAATCCCATTGGCAGACCCATACTGCTCTGCACATCCCCGTTTTCCGCAGCCGCAAACCTCGGTCTCATCCTTCTGCATGGGCATGTGGCTGATTTCTCCCCCTGCGCCGTGGGCGCCGGTGAGGATTTTACCGTCCACCACAATGCCGCCGCCGATGCCGGTGCCCAGGGTGACCAAAATCATGCTGCCATAGCCCCGGCCGCCGCCCTGCCAGCACTCGCCCAGGGCGGCTACATTGGCGTCATTGCCCGCTTTGACCGGAAGCGCCAAAAGCTGGGATAGCGCTTCCTCCAAATGAAAGGTGCCCCAGCCCAAATTGGCGCACCGGTCCACTACGCCGTCCCGGCGCACCGGCCCCGGGACGCCCACGCCCAGCCCCAGAACCTGGTCCTTGGAAAGCCCCCGCCGGGCCAGGCAGGCCTCAACCGCCTGTGCCACGTCCGGCAGAATTGCCGCGCCCTGGTTTTCTGTGTTGGTGGGAATTTCCCATTTCTCCAACAGCTCTCCCTTCTCCGTAAACAGCCCCAGCTTAACTGTGGTTCCACCGATATCCACACCAAATCCGTATTTCATGTTAAAGTTTCACCCACTCCTGACCCTTGGCCTGACATTCTATCTGTATGCCATTGCAGCTATACTTTTTACAATTTTACCACACCAGGCCCGGACTTTCAACGGAAAACAACACCTCATTCAGGGTAACGCATCATGGACAAACCTACAACCGCGGTCTTCCACATTTCCACAGCCCCTGCACCGGTGTCACACATCATTGTAAATCCTACAGACTTTTGCAGAAATTTGCACCAGCAGTCTTGCAAAAAAGCCGGAAAAATGGTAAAATACAATATTCAGAAGACATGATTTTTGATACATCGGAGGTAGCCCCATTGAATCGGAAAACCACAGTGATACCCCAGGACCAGGTGGAGGCGCAGCTTGCCCTGTGCTCCCAGGTTCAGGCATATTGGCACGGTCAGGGCAGGACGCCCACGGCTTATGTAGAGACTTATGGCTGCCAGCAAAATGAGGCGGACTCCCAGCGAATTCGGGGGCTTTTGGCCGCCTGCGGCTATGGCTTCGGCCAGGGCCCGGAGGGGGCCGACCTGGTGGTGATGAACACCTGCGCCATCCGGGAGCATGCCGAGCAGCGGGTATTCGGCAACCTGGGAGCCCTCACCCACACCAAGCGCCGCCACCCGGCTCAGAAGATTTTCCTGTGCGGCTGCATGGCAGGCCAGCCGGAGGTGGAGGAGCGGCTCCGGAAGAGCTTCCCCCATGTGGACGGCGTATTTTCCACCCACCATTTGTGGCAATTCCCGGAAATTCTGCTTCGGGTCCTGACCACAGGTAAACGGGTTTATTATACCCAGGACGAGCCGGGTTCCATTGCTGAGGGCCTGCCGGTCCGGCGGGAGGGCCACCTGAAGGCCTGGGTGTCTATTATGTATGGCTGCAACAACTTCTGCTCCTACTGCATCGTCCCCTATGTCCGGGGCCGGGAGCGGAGCCGGAGGCCGGAGGCAATCCTGGCGGAATGCCGGGAGCTGATTGAGTCCGGATACAAAGATATCACCCTTCTGGGCCAGAACGTCAACTCCTACGGCAAGGACCTGGACTGTGGCGTGGATTTTTCCGACCTGCTGGCGGAGATTGCCGGGCTGCCTGGAGATTTTCTGGTGCGGTTCATGACCAGCCACCCCCGGGACGCCGGCCCCAAGCTCTTTGACACCATGGCCAGGTTCCCTAAAATCGCCAAGCAGCTTCACCTGCCGGTGCAGTGCGGCAGCGACCGGGTGCTGAAGGCCATGAACCGGCATTACAACCGGCAGCAGTATTTGGAGCTGGTGGACTATGCCCGGAAGGTGATGCCGGAGTTGGTCCTAACCTCCGATGTGATCGTGGGCTTTCCGGGAGAGACGGAGGCGGAGTTCGAGGAGACCGTGACGCTGATCCGCCAGGTGCGCTATGACGCCCTCTTTACCTTTATTTATTCCCCCCGGCCCGGTACCCCGGCGGCCAGCCTGCCGGACCCTGCCACCCGGCAGGAGAAAAACCAGTGGTTTGACCGGCTCTGCGCCGCTCAGAATGCCATTTCGGAAGAAAAGCACCGGGCTTATGTAGGCAAAACTCTGCGGGTTCTGGTGGACGGAACCGATGGGGACCTGCTGACCGCCCGGACCGAGGGTGGGCGGCTGGTCCGCCTGACGGGAGACGCCGGCCTCATTGGCCGGTTCTGCCAGGTGAAAATCGATGGCGCCACCACCTGGAGCCTGACCGGTACCTTGGCGGCGGAGTGAGCTGCCCCAACTGGAACAATAGAAAGTGAGAGAACATATGGCCACAGAGCTGACCCCCATGATGCGGCAATACCTGGAGATGAAAGAGAAAAACAAGGATTGCCTCCTGTTTTTCCGTCTGGGTGATTTCTATGAGATGTTCAATGAGGATGCCAAGCTGGTATCCAAAGAGCTGGACCTGACCCTGACCACCCGGGACCGGAGCAAGGACAAGGAGGACCAGACCCCCATGTGCGGCGTGCCCTACCACTCCGCCGAGGCCTACATTGCCCGGCTGGTGGCCAAGGGGTACAAGGTGGCCATCTGTGAGCAGACCGAGGACCCGGCCACGGCCAAGGGACTGGTGGACCGGGACATTGTCCGGATTGTCACCCCCGGCACCGTCACCGAGAGCTCTATGCTGGACGAGAGCCGCAACAATTACATGGCCAGCCTCTTCGGCCTGGACGGGGCCTATGGTCTGTGCTTCTGCGACCTGTCCACCGGCGCGTTTTATGCCACCGGAGCCCAGGGGCCTGAGGCTGTGGCACGGGTGGCGGCGGAGCTGGGGCGGTTTGCCCCGGCGGAGGTCATCCGGGGCGGCCAGGGCGTCACAGCCGGGGAGATTGAGAACACTCTGTTCCAGCGACTGCGCTGCTGTGTGGACGAGGGAAAGGAGCCCCCGTCTCTGGAGACGGCTGCCGGACTGCTGGAGCGCCACTTCGGGGCCAGCCTGGCGGAGCTGGGTGTGGCGGGGCAGGAGGCCGTGGTTCTGGCCTGCGCCCTCCTCTTGCAGACCATGCAGGAGACCCAGAAGAATGACCTAAGCCACATCCGCCGCTTGGAGTATTACACGACAGGCCGCTACATGGAGCTGGACCTCACAGCCCGGCGGAACCTGGAGCTTACGGAGACCCTGCGGGACAAGTCCAAACGGGGTAGCCTCCTGTGGGTTCTGGACCAGACGAAGACCGCCATGGGCGGCCGCCTCCTCCGTTCCTGGCTGGAAAAGCCCCTGCTGGACCCGGTGGAAATCGGCCGCCGCCAGGGCGCTGTGGAGGAGCTGGTGGGAAATCCGGTGGCTCGGGGCGAGGTGGAGGCCTGCCTGAAGGAAATCTCAGACCTGGAGCGGGTGATGACCCGGATTGTCACCGGCTCCGCCAATGGCCGGGATCTTGTGAGCCTGGCCCAGGGCTGCCGGCCCCTGCCGGAGCTGAAGGAGCAGCTGGGGCGGCTGCAGAGCCCCATGCTGGCCCGTCTTCGGGACAATCTGGACGAGATGCAGGACCTCCGGAGCCTCATTGAAAAGACCATCGTGGCCGACCCGCCCTTTACCATCCGGGAGGGAGGCCTCATCCGGGAGGGGGCCGACGAGGAGATTGACCGCCTGCGGGACATTATGAATGGCGGAGCCGGGACCATTGCCGCCATAGAGGGCCAGGAGCGGGAGAAGACCGGCATCCGCACCCTGAAGGTGGGCTATAACCGGGTCTTCGGCTATTACATCGAGGTGTCCAAGTCCTTCCAGGCCCAGGTGCCGGCGCATTACATCCGAAAGCAGACTCTGGCCAACTGCGAGCGGTACATCACCCAAGAGCTGAAGGAGCTGGAGGCCACAGTGCTCACGGCAAAGGACCGAATCACTGCCCTGGAATACCAGCTGTTCACCCGCCTCCGGGAGTTCATCGCCAAGGGGGCCGGGCGGGTCCAGGAGACTGCGGCGGCGGTGGCTGCCGTGGATGTGCTGTGCTCCCTGGCCGCTGTGGCTGCCCAGCGGGGCTACTGCCGGCCGGAGGTGACCACAGGCTCCGAGATCCTCATCCGGGAGGGCCGCCACCCTGTGGTGGAGCAGGTGCTGAAGGACAGCCTGTTTGTGCCCAACGATACGGAGCTGGGCGTGCCGGGCGCCCAGGTGGCCATCATCACGGGTCCCAACATGGCGGGAAAGTCCACCTATATGCGGCAGGTGGCCCTTATGGTGATTCTGGCCCAGATGGGCTCCTTCGTCCCGGCCAAATCTGCCCGGATTGGCATTGTGGACCGGGTTTTCACCCGCATTGGCGCCAGCGATGACCTGGCCTCGGGTCAGTCCACCTTTATGGTGGAGATGACGGAGGTGGCCCAGATTTTGAAGCATGCCACAGCCCGGAGCCTTCTCATCTTGGACGAAATTGGCCGGGGCACCTCCACCTTCGATGGCATGGCCATTGCCCGGGCGGTGCTGGAGCATGTGGCCAACTCCAAAAAGCTGGGGGCCAAGACTCTGTTCGCCACCCATTATCACGAGCTTACCGCCATGGAGGCGGAGCTTCCCAATGTGAAAAATTACAACATCGCCGTGAAAAAACGGGGAAAAGACATGATTTTCCTGCGGAAGATCGTCCCCGGCGCGGCGGACGAATCCTACGGCGTGGAGGTAGCCAACCTGGCGGGGCTGCCGGGGTCCGTTATCACCCGGGCCAGGCAGCTGCTTCAGGAGCTGGAGGCCGGCGCTGCCCCGGCGCAGCCGGTGGAGAAGCCGGAGGCGGATCAGGTGTCCATGCTGGATATGTCCGGTCAGGCGGTGTGCCGGGAGCTGCAGAAGGTGGCTGTGGAGACCCTGACGCCCATTGAGGCCATGAACCTGCTGTTTCGCCTGAAACAGATGCTCTGAGAATTCGAGGTGTGTCATGAACGAAACCAAGCGGCTGTCTGTCACCATGACCCGGGGAGAACGGGTCCTGGGATGGCTGTATGTTCCCTTCTTCCTGGTGCTGCTGGCCTGGATTCTGGCAGAAGGCTTCCGGCTTCTGGGCTGGGACACCGGGACCTTACTGGGTCAGGCTCGGCTGAACGGTGTGTTCTTCGGGGTGAACTTCCTGGCGACGGTCCTCATTTACCGAAAGTTCCTGTCAAAATCCCTGGCCATGGTGGGCCGGCGGTTCTGGGGCTTTCTCCAGGCGGTGATTCTGGGCCTGGTGATGTACTATGCCGGAACCCTCTTCATCACCTGGGCGGTTCGGCTCTGGCGGCCCGGCCTGGAGAATGTGAACGACGCCGCCATTTCCGCCATGGCCAAGGAGGCCCGGTGGGTGATGGCGGCGGGCACCGTGCTTCTCACGCCTCTGGCGGAGGAGTGCATATTCCGGGGCCTCCTGTTCCAGGGGTTGCACCGGCACAACCGGGCGGCGGCCTACGCCCTGTCCACAGCGGCCTTTTGCCTGGTGCATGTGGCAGGCTATGTGGGCCAGACGGAACTTCTCTCCCTGGCCATTTTGGCTCTGGAGTATATCCCGGCGGGCATTGCTCTGGCCTGGGCCTATGAGAAAGCGGACACCATATTTGCCCCTGTCCTCATGCACAGCCTCATCAACGCCCTGTCCATTCGCACACTGTGGTAAGGAGACCCAATATGCCGAAAATTATACAACTTTCCCCCCATGTGGCCAACCTGATTGCCGCCGGCGAGGTGGTGGAGCGCCCTGCCTCCGTGGTGAAGGAGCTGCTGGAAAACGCCGTAGACGCCGGGGCTTCCAAGGTTACGGTGGAGCTTCGGAACGGGGGTATGACCTTCCTCCGGGTGACGGACAACGGCTGCGGCATGAGTCCGGAGGATGCCAGAACCGCCTTCCTCCGCCATGCCACCTCCAAGCTCCGGGAGCCTGAGGATTTGAACGCCATTGGTACCATGGGCTTCCGGGGGGAGGCCCTGGCGGCCATTGCCGCCGTGTCCCGGGTGGACCTGCTGACCAAAACCGCCGGCGCGGTGGAGGGGGTCAGTCTCCACCTGGAGGCGGGAGCCGTTACGGAAGAGTCGGAGGCCGGATGCCCGGAGGGGACCACCATCATTGTCCGAGACCTGTTTTTCAACACTCCGGCCCGGATGAAATTTATGAAGCAGGACAGCGTGGAGGGGGCCGCTGCGGCGTCTGCCGTGCAGCGCCAGGCGCTGGCCCATCCCCAGGTAGCCGTGCGCCTGCTGCGGGATGGGAAGGAAATTCTCAATACCCCTGGCGACGGACAGCTGCTGTCCGCCATGGCCGGTGTCTATGGCCGGGAGGCGGCCAACCTGGTCCCGGTGGACAGCCACTGGGAGAAGAGCGAGGTGCGGGGCTTTGTGTCTAAGCCCACCCAGGCCCGGGCCAGCCGGGCTTACCAGATCTTTTTCGTAAACGGCCGCCCGGTGAAGTCCAAGCTTCTCCAGTCAGCTTTGGAGGAGGCCTACCGGAATCAGCTGATGGTGGGGAAATTTCCCGCCTGTGTCCTCCATTTGCAGGTGCCCCCTCACACCGTGGATGTGAATGTGCATCCGGCCAAAACAGAGGTGAAGTTTCTCTCGGAGCGGGAGGCCTTTGACTGCATCCATTACGGCGTTCTGGCGGCCCTGAACAAAGCGCAGGACCGGCCCCAGCTGCACCTGAGCCGGGAGACGCCGGAGGTTGCCCCTGCCCACCCGCCGGCCAGGCAGGAGGCCTTTCGCACCATGTCCGCGGAAACCTACCGGCAGATGGCTGCGGCGCTGGCAGATGGGAAAAAGCCAAGCCCACAGAGGGCTCAGGACGCCGCTCGCGCCATGGAGCGGGCCCCTTTGGCACAGCCGGTCATGATTCCCCAACCCCGGAATACTCTCCGCCAGGAGCCGCCTGCGGCTCCAGAGGCGGTCCCTGAATCGGCGAAGCCGGCTCCGGAGCCGGAAGCGGTGCAGGAGGCCCTGCCGATGCCGGAGGAGGTCCCCTTCACCGTCCTGGGAGAGCTGTTTGACACCTATATTGTGGCCCAGCAGGGGGAGGAGGCCTTCCTCATTGACAAGCACGCCGCCCACGAGCGGGTCCTGTTCGACCGGCTCCGGGCCCAAAAGCAGGAGATCGTTTCCCAGACCCTTCTGGCTCCCCAGGTATGCCGCCTGGGGCAGGAGGGGGCGGCGCTGGTGCTGGAAAACCTCTCTTTGCTGGATGAGCTGGGCTATGGGGTGGAGGAATTCGGGGAGGGAACGGTGCTGCTGCGCCAGGTTCCCATGGACCTCTCCCCGGAGCAGGGGGCGGATTGCCTCACCAGCCTGGCCCAGGATCTTCAGGAGGGCCGGCGGGAGGACCGGGACAGTCTGCGGGACAATCTCCTGCACACCATGGCCTGCAAGGCCGCCATCAAGGCAGGCTGGCATACCGATCCCCTGGAGCGGGAGGCCCTGGTGCGGCAGGTGCTGGGCCGGGAAGACCTGAAGTATTGCCCCCATGGCCGCCCCGTTTGCATCCGGCTGACCAAGCAGCAGCTGGAGCGCCAATTTGGCCGGGCGTAATGGCCATCATTGGGAAAGGAGGCCCCACTTTGGACCGCATGATATGCATAGCCGGCCCCACTGCCTCCGGCAAAACGGAGCTGGCGGTGGCCCTGGCCCTGGCTTTGGAGGGGGAGGTAGTGTCCTGCGACTCAATGCAGGTCTACCGCCATATGAACATTGGCACAGCCAAGCCGACTCTGGAAGAACGCCGGGGCGTGCCTCACCACATGCTGGATGTGGCAGAGCCGGAGGAGCCCATGTCCGTGGGGAAATTTGTGGGCCTTGCGGCTCCTGTGGTGGCGGACATTCTGGCCCGGGGCAAGACTGCCATCCTGGCAGGGGGCACCGGTCTCTATATGGATGCGTTGGTTCGGGGTAACGATTTTGCGCCGGACCCGGACCCGGAATTGCGGCGGACGCTGCAGGCTTGGGCCAGCCAGGAGGGGACGGAGCCCCTCCTGGAGGAGCTCCGGAGGGTGGACCCAACAGGGGCGGCCCGGCTGCACCCGTCTGACAAAAAGCGGATCATCCGGGCCCTGGAGGTGTACCGGCAGACGGGAAAGACCTTGACCCAGCACAATCTGGAGACCCGAAGCATCCCGCCACGGTACCGGCCCTGCTGGCTGGGACTGGATTTTCCGGACCGGGGGGAGCTGTATCGCCGGATTGACCTGCGGGTGGAGCGCATGCTCCGGCAGGGCCTTCTGGAGGAGATCCAAGGCCTGCTGGCCGGGGGCCTGTCCCCCGGCGCCACGGCGTTGCAGGCCATTGGCTATAAGGAGTTCCTGGACGCCCTGGAAGGGCGGTGCACCGTCCAGGAGGCGAAGGAGGCGGTCCAGAAGGCCTCCCGCCACTATGCCAAGCGGCAGCTCACCTGGTTCCGGAGAAACAAAGCCATCCATTGGCTGCTCCGGCAGCCGGGCCAGGATTTTCCCCAGCTTTTTGAGCAGGCAGCGGCGGAAATTCCCTTTTTCGACAGACCCGGGTGATAAGATAGAGGTATCCCAACAGAAAGAAGGAATACTTATGTCTGAAGCCATGAACTTACAAGATGCCCTGCTGCGTCAGGTCCTGAAGGAGCGCCTGCCGGTGACCCTGTTTCTCATGAACGGGTTCCAGCTGCGGGGGGTCGTCACCGGATTTGACAACTTTGTGGTGATCCTCGTCACGGACAACAAGCAGCAGATGATCTACAAACATGCCATTTCCACCCTGGTTCCAGCCCGTCCCTTGAAAACCGGCGCTCCCGCTTAAGCTGCGGGGCCCTGTTTCATGGGACTTACCACAGAAAGGATGTTCTCCCATGAAACAGGGCAAGCAATTTATGAAGGCCATTATGCTGGTCCTGGCTCTGATGGTGGCCAGCTATATCTTATATAACGTGGTTCGATCCGCCTCCAGTGGGGTTCCCACTGCCCAGGCGGTGCTGTATGCAGCCTCCGATGGGGTTTCCGTCGAAGGCTTTGTGGTGCGTCAGGAGACGGTGATCCCGGCGGCCTATGACCTGGTCCTTCCCACCAAGGGGGAGGGAGAAAAGGTGGCTTGCGGAGAGGAGGTGGCGGTGACCCTGCGCAGCGCCGCCGCACAGGAGCGGCAGGAGGAGATCAACCAGACCGAAAAGGAGCTGGAGCAGCTTCGCCTGGCGCTCGCGTATCAGTCCCAGCTCACGGACAATGAGGACGTGGCCCAGCGCATTGCCTCCTCTGCGGCTTCCCTTGCCGGGCAGGTGGCCCAGAGACGCCTGGACGCCGCCCGGGCCGCCGGACAGGAGCTCCGGTCGCTCATTCTCCGGCAGAGCGTGGGGGCTTCCGACACCGGCGCCATGCAGGACCAAATTTCCCAGCTCCAGCAGCAGCTGGACAGTTTGGAGGCCAGCGCTGCTTCGGATACCAAATCCATCGCCGCCCAGTCCGCCGGGTATTACTCCGCCGTGGCAGACGGCTATGAGACCCGTCTGACCCCCCAGATTTTGGAGAGCATGTCGGTATCCGACTTCCAGGGCTTATGGGAGGAGGCGGTGGATGCGCCGGCGCAGAACGCCGGCCGCCTCATTGCCTCTGCCCAGTGGTACTACGCCTGCGCCGTGGAGAGCCGGTATCTGGAGGACCTGGAGGTGGGAGACAGCCTCCAGGTGAGCCTGGGCGGCGAGGTGGACCTGGAGCTGAACATGACCGTGACCCGGGTGAACCGGGAGGAGGAAATGGGCCTTTTGGTGCTGTCCTCTCAGGACCATCTGGCCTCGGTTTCCGCCTTGCGGCGGCTGAACGCGGACGTGATCTTCCACTCCTACAGCGGCCTCCGGGTGCCCCGGGAAGCGGTGTGCTACAGCGAGGAAACTGGCTCTGCCGGGGTATATGTCCTGGAGGGGGCCAAGGCGGTGTGGAAAGACATTCAGCTGCTGTATGACAACGGCGATACCTACATTGCTGCCTTGGATCAGAGCAGCACGAGCAATCTCTGGCCGGAGGATTTGATCCTCCTGGATACCCAGGAACTATTTGATGGAAAGCTGGTAAAATGATATGGGATCGATTCAGGAGAATGTGGCCCGGGTACGGGCGGAAATCCAGGCGGCAGCGCAAGCCTGCGGGCGGGACCCGGGAGAGATTTCCCTGTGCGCCGCTACCAAGATGAATGATGCAAGGGCGGTGCGGGAGGCCATTGCGGCCGGAGTGGACTGCTGCGGCGAAAACCGGGTGCAGGAGCTGGTGCAAAAGTCCGGCGAGGACGCCTACCGGGGCGCGCCGGTGCACTTCATTGGTCACCTCCAGACCAACAAGGTCCGTCAGGTGGTGGGTCGTGTAGACCTGATTCAGAGCGCCGACCGGCGGAATCTGCTGGAGGCTCTGGAGAAGGAGGCGGCCCGGCAGGGCATTTGCCAGAAGGTGCTTTTGGAGGTAAACATTGCCGGAGAGGAGAGCAAGTCCGGCTTTTCTCCCCAGGACCTTTGGACGGTTCTGGAAGAATTTGGAAGATTTTCCCACTTGGAGGCTGTGGGGCTCATGGCCATCCCCCCTGTGAGCACCCACCCGGGAGAAAATTTGCAATTTTTTTCTGAAATGCGCAACCTTTTTGTTGACATAAGTAGAAAAAAATACGATAATGTCACCATGGCGCATTTGTCCATGGGCATGTCCGGGGACTACCCCGATGCCATCGCCTGTGGCAGTACCATGGTCCGCGTCGGAACTGCAATTTTTGGTCCCCGCGATTACTGTCAGAAGTGACTGTGAGATAGATACTTAGGAGGATACACCAACATGGGATTTTTGGATGAACTGAAGAAGCTGACGAAGCCTTATGCCGATGAAGACGAAGAAGATTACGATGATTACGATGACGAGCCTGTAGAGGAAGAGGAGCCCGCCCCGGCGCCACGGGCCACCCGCCGCAGCGCCCCGACTCAGGAGCCGGCTTACTCCCGCAACGCCGGTCTGGATACCGGCCGTGGGACGGGAAGCCGCATTGTGAACATCAACACCACCACCCAGCTGCAGGTGGTCCTGGTGAAGCCGGAGCGCTTTGACAATGTCTCGGAGATTGCGGACCATCTGCGGGACAAGCACTCGGTGCTCCTGAACCTGGAGAACACGGACCGGAACATTGCCCGCCGCCTGGTAGACTTTCTGTCCGGCTGCGCTTATGCCGTGGATGGAAAAATCAAAAAGGTGGCTGCCTCGGCTTATTTGCTCACCCCCTACAATGTGGAAATCGTAGGCGATTTGGTCGAAGAGCTGGAAAACAACGGCGTGTACTTTTAATCGCACCATAAGGGGGACAGACTATGTTTACACCGCAGCAATTGGAGCAGATCACATTTCACACCTCTGTGTTCGGCGGCTACGACATGGACTCGGTGGACGAGTTCCTGGTGGCCCTGATCGAAGATTACAACACGCTGTATAAGGACAACGCCACGCTGAAGAGCAAGATGCGGGTCCTGGTGGAGAAGCTGGAGGAGTACCGGGCCGAAGAGGGAGGCGCCAAGGAGAACCTGCGGGCTGCCCAGCAGACCTGTGACGCCATGATCCGGGAGGCCGAGGCGAAGTGCCTGAAGATGCTCCACCAGGCGGAGGCTCAGGCCCCGAATACCAGCCTGGCTGAGGCCAAAACAGCTGCCCGGGAAGGGATCGAAGCCCTGGAGACGCAGCTGAAGGAGGTCTTGGAAAAGCTGGAGGCCATCAAGTCCCAGGCAGAGGCAGATTCCGCCCGGCCGGACGTGCCCCAGCCCCAGAGCGAGGAGCAGGTGGCCCAGGAGATTGCCCAAAATCTGGAAAAGCTGGTTGGTACCACAGAGGACGAGGCCCCTGTGCCCCGTAGCCCCCGGGTGGACAGCAACACCACCAGCCGCTTTACCAATCTCCAGTTTGGCAAGAACTACGATCCTACCAAGCGGTAAATTTCATAGAACATGCGCAGATGAGGACAGGCGTTTTGCCATCCCCGCCTTCAGAGAGCTGCCGGCAGGTGCGAGGCAGCAGGCGGCGGCAGGACGTATCCCCTCGGAGCAGCTCCCCGAAATGGACAGTAGACGGAGCCGGTTCATGGCCGATATCCCATGACACGAGGGGCCGGGACATCCCGGCAAGAAGAGTGGTACCGCAGAGGTTAGAGCGCCTTTGTCTCTTTCAATGAAGGAGACAGGGGCGCTTTTCATATTCTATATTTGATTTTGGAGGAAAACCACCATGGACTACAAAAATACCATTATCACCCCAAAAACCGCCTTCCCCATGAAAGCGGGCCTCCCCAACCGGGAGCCTGGTATGCTGGAGAAGTGGAATGAAATGGACCTGTATGGCCAGCTCCTGGAGAAAAATCAGGACTGCCCCCGGTTCATTCTCCACGACGGCCCTCCCTTCTCCAATGGCGACATCCACATGGGCCACGCCCTCAACAAAACGCTGAAGGACTTCATCGTCCGGGCCAGGGCCATGCAGGGATATTACACTCCCTATGTCCCCGGCTGGGATAACCACGGCATGCCCATTGAGTCTGCCATCATCAAGAAAAACAAGCTGAATCACAAGACCATGCCGGTCCCGGAGTTCCGCTCTGCCTGTGAACAGTTTGCCCAGGATTACATCGACCGGCAAAGGGAGGGCTTCCGCCGCCTGGGGGTCATCGGCGACTGGGCCCACCCCTACAAGACCATGGACAAGGCCTTCGAGGCGGAGGAAGTGAAGATTTTTGGGGCCATGTACCGCAAGGGCTACATCTACAAGGGCCTGAAGCCGGTGTATTGGTGCCCCAAGGATGAGACGGCCCTGGCCGAGGCGGAAATTGAGTATGCCGACGACGCCTGCACCTCCATCTATGTGAAGTTTGCCCTGAACCAGGACTTCGGCAAGCTGGCTCCCTTTGGTGGCGTCGCCAACACCTATGTGATTATCTGGACCACCACCCCCTGGACCCTGCCTGGGAACCTGGCCATTGCCTTCCATCCCACAGAGGAGTATGTCCTTCTGGACGCAGGGGCGGAGCGCTATATCGTAGCCAAGGCCCTGGCGGAAAAGACCATGCAGGCCGGCGGCGTGGACCGTTATGAGACCGTAGCCACCTTCCCCGGCGGCTTCTTCGAGCGTATGACCGCCCGGCACCCCTTCCTGGACCGGGACAGCCTTTTGGTCACCGCCGACTATGTCACCATGGATTCCGGCACCGGATGCGTCCACACCGCCCCCGGCTTCGGCGCCGATGACTACCAGACCTGCCGCCGGTATGATATGGACCTGGTGGTACCGGTGGACGACCGGGGCTACCAGACGAAAGAGGCGGGCAAATACGCCGGGATGTACTATGCTGAGTCCAACGGAGCCATTCTGGCGGATATGAAGGAGTCCGGGGCCCTCTTTGCCTCGGAGGAAATGGTGCACTCCTACCCCCACTGCTGGCGCTGCAAGAGCCCCATCATCTTCCGGGCCACCCCCCAGTGGTTCTGCTCCGTGGAGTCCTTCAAGGACCGGGCCATTGCCGCCTGTGAGGAGGTCCAGTGGTTCCCCGCCTGGGGCAAGGACCGGATGATTGCCATGCTCCGGGAGCGGGCCGACTGGTGCATCTCCCGGCAGCGGCGGTGGGGCATGCCCATCCCTGTGTTTTATTGCAAGCACTGCGGTAAGCCCATCTGCACCGAGGAGACCATCGCCCACATCTCCCGGCTCTTCGGGGAATCCGGCTCCAACATTTGGTTCCAGAAGGAGGCTATGGAGCTGATTCCGGAAGGCCTTACCTGCCCCCACTGCGGCGGAAAGGACTTTGAGAAGGAGACGGACACCCTGGACGGCTGGTTTGACTCCGGCTCCACCCACTTTGCCTCCCTGTACCATGACAACGCCGCTCAGTGGCCTGCGGATGTGTATCTGGAGGGGGCGGACCAGTACCGGGGCTGGTTCCAGGCCGCTTTGCTCACCGCCGTGGGCTCCACCGGGGTGGCCCAGGCCCCCTTCAAGACCTGCATCACCCACGGCTGGACCGTGGACGGGGAAGGCAAGGCCATGCACAAGTCCCTGGGCAACGGGGTGGACCCCTATGATATTATGAACAAGTACGGCGCGGACCTGATCCGCCTGTGGGCGGCCTCCGCCGACTACCACGCGGATATGCGCTGCTCGGAGAAGATTTTCAAGCAGCTGAGCCAGAACTACCTGAAGTTCCGCAACACCGCCCGGTACTGCCTGGGCAACCTGAACGGCTTTGACCCCAACCATCTGGTGGCCCCCGCCGACATGCTGCCCCTGGACCGCTGGGCTGTCACCCGCCTGAATGTCCTCATTGAGAAGTGCTTCCAGGGCTATGACGACTTTGACTTTAACGTGGTCACCCACGCGGTGAACGATTTCTGCGTGGTGGAGCTGTCTAACTTCTACCTGGATATCATCAAGGACCGGCTGTACTGCGAGGAGAAGGACGGCCTGGCCCGGCGCTCGGCCCAGACGGCGCTGTATTTCATTCTGGACACCATGACCAAGATCATGGCCCCGGTGCTGTGCTTCACCGGGGATGAGATTTGGCAGTCCATGACCCATCCCGAAGGGGCGGACGGCCGGAACGTGGTCTTCAACGACATGAACCAGCCCTTCACGGCATATGCCCTGCCCCAGGAGGAGATGGCCCGGTGGGAGAAGATCATCCAGGTCCGGGACGTGGTCAACGGCGCCCTGGAGACCGCCCGGGCGGAGAAGAAGATCGGCAAGAGCCTGGAGGCCAAGATTGTCCTCACCGTCCCTGCCGAGGACGCCTTCCTGGCGGAGATGGACCAGGCGGACCTGGCCGACCTGCTCATCGTCTCCCAGGTGGAGGTGACGGTGGGCCAGGCGATCCAGGCCACCGTGGAAAACGCCGCCGGGGACAAGTGCCAGCGGTGCTGGAAGGTACTGCCCACGGTGAACGGGGAGGGCCTGTGCCCCCGCTGCGCCAAGGTGCTGACCCCCCTGGTGTGAGCCGCCCGGGAGGATGGCACGCCAACGCTCGTTTTCCGTCAAAAAGTGCATTGTACTCGTGGCCGGCCTCCGGGCCGGCCCCCCGTTCCTCTGACCAAGAAAGGAGGGCGCTTGCATGCCCCTTTATTTCCTGCTGGCCGCCGCCCTGGTGGCCGTAGATCAGGTGGTAAAATATCTGGTCCGCGCCGGGATTCCCCTCCACACGGCGGTGGACTTCCTCCCCGGTCTGGACCTGACCTATGTGCAGAACACCGGCGCGGCCTTTTCCCTGTTCAGCCAGCACACCTGGCTGCTCACCCTCCTGTCCGGGGTGGTGTCCGTGGTTCTGGTGATCTGCCTGGGGAAAAGAGTCCTCCCCCACTGGTCGGGGATGCTGGCCCTGGCCCTTCTGCTGGGCGGGGCCGTGGGGAACTTCATTGACCGCCTGCTCTTCGGCTTTGTCACCGACATGTTTGCCACCACCTTTGTGAACTTCGCGGTGTTTAACGTGGCGGACGTGGGGGTGGTTCTGGGCGGGGTTCTCCTGTGCCTGCACCTGATTGTGTTTTTCGGCCGGGAGGGAAAGAAGGAACCGGACAAGGAGGAGACCCCATGAACGTCACCCTGTCTGTGGAGACCGCCGGCCAGCGGGCGGACCAGTTCCTGGCGGCCCGCCTGGACGGGCTCACCCGCTCCGCGGCCCAAAAACTCCTGGAGGAGGGCCATGTCCTCTGCCAGGGCCGGCCCCTGAAAAAGAATGACCGGCTGAAGCCGGGGGACCAGGTCGCCGTGTGCATTCCCGACCCCACCCCAGTGGAGCTCCTGCCCCAGGACATCCCCCTGGAGGTGGTCTATGAGGATGAGGACGTGATCGTGGTCAATAAGCCTGTGGGCATGGTGGTCCACCCCGCCCCCGGCCACCCCGACGGCACCTTGGTCAACGCGCTGCTCTTTCACTGCGGCCAGAGCCTGTCCGGCATCAATGGCCAGCTTCGGCCGGGGATCGTCCACCGGATTGACCGGGACACCAGCGGCCTGCTCATCGCGGCCAAAAATGACGGGGCCCACCTGGCCCTGGCCCAGCAGCTCCAGGACCACAGCCTCTACCGGGAATATGAGGCGGTGGTTTTGGGCAACCTGCGGGAGGACCAGGGCACCATCAGCCTGCCCATTGCCCGCCACCCCACGGACCGGAAAAAGATGGCGGTGAACCATTCCAGCGGCCGCCCCGCGGTGACCCACTGGACGGTGCTGGCCCGCTACCCGGGCTACACCCATGTCCAGTGCCGGCTGGAGACCGGACGGACCCACCAGATCCGGGTCCACATGGCGGCCCAGGGCCATCCGGTGTTGGGGGACCCGGTGTACAACGGCCTGCGGAAGGGGTTCCCTGAGCTGGCCGGCCAGTGTCTCCACGCCCGCCGGCTCTCCTTTCAGCATCCCCGCACCGGGGAGCGGATGACCCTCTCCTCTCCCCTGCCGGCCTACTTTCAGACTGTCTTGACAAGATGCAGCCGGTTAGTATAAAATAAAACGGCTATTCAAAAAAAGACCGAAGGGAGGAGCCCCCATGGGAAAGTTTTCCGGCGTTCTGCTGGCCACGGATTATGACGACACCCTGTACAGCAGTGACTGTACCATTTCCCAGGAAAACCGCCAGGCCATTGCCCGCTTTGTGGCGGAAGGGGGCCTGTTCTGCATCTCCACCGGCCGGTCCTACATCAACTTTGCCATTCAAATGGAGCGGGAGCGCCTGCCGGTGAATACCCCGGTGATCCTGTCCAACGGGGCCTCCATCTATGACTTTGCCACGGAGGAGAGCCTGTGGCTGAAATACCTTCCCGCCCAAGCGCCCGTCCACCTGGCCCAGGTCTGCGCGGCCTTTCCCCAGGTGGGGTTTGAGGCCTATCATCAGGACGAGGTCTATATTTTCCGCCCCAACGAGGTCACCCAGCGCCACCTGACCCGGTGCCACCTCACCGGCCGGCCCAAGGCCATTGAGGAGATGCCGGTCCCCTGGATCAAGGTCATCCTCCAGCACCCGGACACGGCGGTGCTCCACCAGGCCCGAACCTACCTGCAAACCCAGTGGCCTGAGACCTACGATGTCACCTTCTCCAACCCCTATCTGCTGGAGGTCACCGCCCGGGGGGCCAATAAGGGCCTGTCCGTGCTGTGGGTGGCCCGCCACCTGGGGGTCCGGCCGGAGGATATCTACTGCGTGGGCAACGGGCTCAACGACATCCCCATGCTGGCGGTCTCCGCCCTCTCCTTTGCCCCCGCCAACAGTTATCCGGAGGTTCGGGCCGCGGCGGATGTGGTCCTCCCCTCCTGCGATGAGAGCTGCGTGGCCCGGCTCATTGAGCATCTGGAGGTCCGCTACGACAACCGATAGACAACATGCAGACACCCCCCGGAACCCCGGCGCTTGGCCGTGGGTCCGGGGGGGGTTTTTTGCTATTCAATCCGCTGCTGGGTCACGGAGGAGACGCCGCAGTGGGTCCGCAGCGCCTCCTCAAAGGCCTGCATCCAGGGGACCAGCCCCTCGGCACCGTCAAAGGCGTACAGGACGGAGGCCACCCGGCGGAGGCCGGGCTGGATCATCGCCCGGCGGCTGTCGCTGCTGGGGTTGCCGAAGGGGCCCAGGTCGTCGGTGAGCACGGGCATGTGGGCGATGGAGAGACTCCCCTTGCCAATGCCCTCGTACCGGGCCCCTGCCGGGGGACAGGCCAGGACCACCTGGCCCTGGAGCTGGTCCAGGTCATAGGAGCCGATGGCGTAGCCGGAGGAGATGGAGATCAGGTTGTTCACCTCCACCACATTGTTGATGTGGTAGAGGCCCGCCTGCTTCACCACCCGCCGGAGCATGGCCTCCGCCGCGTTCCGGTGTTCGTGGGGGGAGGCCCCCAGGGCCTTGTAGGCCTGGCGGGTGGCGGCGATGTGGGGGTGCTTGGCGATGGTGTCCAAGGGATACTGCTGGGCCAGGCTGGCCACGGTCTGGTCGAACTGGGCCAGCAGCTGGGGGGAGCTGGGGGCCACCTGAACCTGATAGAGAAGCAGGCCCAGGGCGGTTTCCGGCCAGCACTGTTTGATGGCAGGGGAAATGGTGAAGGTCATAGGGGTTCGTTCCTTTCTCAATGGGTTCCTTGGGTCAGTATACAGGCTGGCGCGGGGAAGGTCAATCCCGGAGAAAAAATGGCCCCGGCAGAGCAAAGGGGGGCTCTACCGGGGTCAAAGCGAAGAGAATGAGGCCCCTGTCCCAAGGGGATGGGAGAAGGCGGCTGGATTGCTTCCCTTGACATAAGGATAGCGGCTGGGTATTATAAAGTAAAACTAAGAATTGTAGAAGTTCCTTTAAGTGAAACTGAAAGGGGGATGGGAACCATGGAGAGTGCCCGCTGCAAAGCCTTTGTCACCGCCGCGGAGACCGGCAGTTTTTCCAAGGCGGGCGAGGTGCTGGGCTATACCCCCTCAGGGGTGAGCCAGCTGGTGACCTCCCTGGAGCGGGAGCTGGGCCTCCCTCTGCTGGGGCGGAATCGAAAGGGGGTCACCCTCACGGAGAACGGCCGCCGCCTGCTGCCGG
>OHAT01000190.1_pt1 | contig 69469 bp, 48 predicted proteins | sample 1577141 | NCBI WGS metagenome assembly OHAT01 (sample SAMEA3541578, study PRJEB24748) | human gut metagenome | biome: human gut; feature: human-associated habitat; material: faeces | place: China | collected 2012 | reverse complement strand
GGGGATTGGGGGCGAGTAGCCCCCATTTGTCTATTTCTGAATTATAGTTGACTCTGTCAAAGTGCCGTTCAAATCAAATATGCGTTACTTTTTATATTGGATTCTCTGGCCTTCGTGTTGTCTTTGCACGGGGCTTTGGCCTCCTGCAAGGCCGTCCAGTTCTTCTTGTTTCAATTCCGATATTCCTTCTGGGGCCGGTTTTGAAGAATGGCAGCATTTGGGCTCTTCTCCGGAAAGGTTCCGGGTATCGGAGGTTTTGCCGTCTTGTTCTGGTTTGGTATTGCTCATAATATGTATGAATCAGGTTGGATGTTAATGGTTGGATGATGTGAGTTCCGTGAAGATGAAGCGGAGATGAGTTTCTTCCATGTCGGATTCGTCCGAATGGTCTGCCACGCACAAAATGCTGGTACAGCCGGCGGTGATATCCGTCAATTCTGTTTCATTCAATTCCGCTACATGTATTTTTTGTTCGTCCATGAAGTATAGCGGTTCTGGTGTTTCTTGTTCAGATGAATCTTTTACGGGGAGGAGATTCATGCTTGATTTGAGAGGCTGCTGCCGCAAGCATATCCATATCTTCTTCCTCCAGCTCGACGAGGTTTTCTGTTTGCTCCTGATCGTTGTCAAGAAATGCAGGCATGGGCGGAGGGGCCACCTTGAAGCTGTCCCTGACCAAGTCGTCTAGGGGAGTTCTGATTTCTTCTCGTTCTTTATTCATCGTTGATCCATTCTATGTGTTTCTGCGGATAAGACCCCTGGAAAAGTTTTTCCTGGTCTTCCTATTTTACAGGTCTTCACTTCCTGAAACGGTTTAAGAGGCGAAAAGGTTACTATTATTTTTGCGACGGGTTTCTTTTTCCATTATACCTTGACAAATCTTCATAATTTTTAACGATAGCCTGGACGTTATTCATCCGAACCTATTACGGTAGCTCCGTACTTTTCTCTCCATTATGAAAAAATTGCATTTCTTATTACTGGCTCTTTTGTGCCTGTCTCCTCATTTTGCATCCGGTGTCGACCTAATTGAGCTGACGGAGCAACCGCGGTATTGCTCTTCAATGGATCAGACGATCGATTACATGTTCGATATGAACGACCATATGACGGTGGACGGTCTGTACGGTTTTTCCGTTGCCCGCACATATGAAATAGCCCATATGGGCGACAGCGCCCATTACGCTTTTTTTCAGGCGGGATGGTTCCGGGGTACGGAGTCGGTCACCCCATCCGATAGTATTTTCCGCTATCATTTTGCTCAGGAAGTCGTACCGTTCTATTTCGGATACCGTTATGAAATGCAATTATCCGAGCATTGGGAAGCCTATGTCGGAGGGTTGATTGGGTATGTTCACTCCAAGGATGAAAAGAAGCAGACTTCTCCGGTGCAGGATTATTACTGGAAGTATGCTATTACTTCATCGACGCTGGCCGGAGGTGCGATAGTTGGGATTCGCTACAAGATTACGCCCCGGGTGGAGTTGTTTGCCGGCTATACGGCGACCTTGTATTCCTCCCTCCGCCGCCAGACGTGTGATCCCCAGATTTCCGATAAGCATTCAGCCCTTTCCGGAACGGCAAGTCTTGGCCTTACTTTGAAATTCTAATCCTTCTTGCACCATGAATAAAAGTATTTGTATATTGGGGGTTGCCCTTTGTGGGGTTCTTTCCCTCCAGGCGGGAGAAAAAACCTTGGTTCATGAACCGGTCCAACTGAATCGCCCGATGCAGGCTGAGTTCGGCCTGGGTGACCGGTTGTATCTGAGCATGGGATTCGGTATGATGGCTTCCAACGGGAATGAGCATTTTGCGAATGGAGAGGAATGGATCCCCTCCAATTTGTATGGCATCCAGCTTAATCTGTCGGGCGAAATTTTCCGTAAGGACAGGCATGCTCAACGGATCGGTCTTCAGAGCGGTTATTTTTACGATACCTATAAGTCGGCCGAATGGTACAATTTAGAATCCTTCGACGAGACTGATGAATTATATAGACTCAAGACTCGCGTGTCTGTTGTGCCTGTCCTTGCGACTTATGATTATGTGTATGGGCTTGATAAACATTTCATAATTCGCGGTGGTTTGCGTACCGGTGTCCTCATTCGGACGACAGAAGCGAAAGGAGAAGCCGAACAACTGTATGGGGAAAGCCGGTTTGACGCCAATTCTACCAAAGTAAAACCTGTGATAGGCGCCGGTATCGGAGCTGAAGTCCAAGTCAGCGATACTTCATTTATGTATATCGGTTTCGATTTCCTGCAGACCTTCGGGTCCGATTGCGGCCCCCTTTATTCCGTCAATGGCAATGCCGAATTAATGAATACAAGAACGAAGGATCGGTACTACGTCACGGTGTCCGCCGGATTGGTCTATACTTTTTAGGCATTTCTTCTTCCGGTAATATTACTTCCCCGTGTCTGGTCATGAGCCGGATGCGGGGCTATTGTTTTACCCTTGGCATTTGTCGGATGTTGACTTCGGTCGGGACTTTACCCAAGGCCAGTTTCCTTTCGTGTAATTCACGCATGATGTCGATGATTTTTCCGGGTTTATATTTGCTTTCCCGTTCGACGGCTTCAGCGAAACCGAGCAGACACTGCGCTCCCAGTTGGTTCCAAAGGGAGGGAGGAGAACCGAATTTTTCTTGCCAGGCTTTGATGAAATCTTTGTTGACGAAGCGACAGTTGCCAAAGGCCGTATAGAAGATCGGACAAGGAAAAGCCTTGAGCGAATTTTCGCTGTGCGTGATATCCAGATAATCGTTTCCCCATACTTCGATGGAAATGTTTAAGGCTTTGATGACTTCTCCCAGGACTTTGAGGCAAGGTTCGTCGTCAGTGAAAATGATCGCGTCGATCGTACGGTTTTCAGTAAACAGCTTGAGAGACTGGTACAAATCTGCAAAACGGGCGGGATTTTTGAAATTGACGCGATAGATTTCCACGAATGATTTATCTTCGTGGAGCCTGCGTTCCAGCTTGGTTCCGAAAATGCTTCCATAGGAATCGTCCCCGGGGGAAACAACCAGAAGCCTTTTTTTCCCTCTCCGGGCCAATTCGGTTGCCAGTTTGTTTGTCAGGATGGACAGAGGAGGGAAGTAGGAAAACGTCATGTCGGGTTTCAGTTCCGGCAGGGAGTCCGGCAGGGAGGCGACGGGAGAGACGAACGGCAACCCTTGGAACTGGGTGATGCTTCTCAGCGTTGGGATTTCTTCCGTATTCAGCCCGCCAATGAGCAGGGCGATATCCGGACGTTCGCAAAACTCCTGGGTTAGTAATTTGTTCTGTTGTGGAGAGGTGGCTTCGCCATGGATCTCCAATTCGATATGCTTGCCGAGAATTCCTCCTCGTGAGTTTAAATAATCACGGGCGAATTGTATGCCCCGTACCGTTTCTCGGCCCATGCCATCCCTCAAATCCAAGGCGATACCTACTTTCCAGACTGGAGATTTTGACACAGCCTCCTCCCGAGTACTGAGAAATGCCCCGTTATAATCGTGATCGGTTATGGAACCGTAATTGAAGGCTCCCAGTACGTATAACAGCAGGAAAACGACCAAGAGGAAAAGAAGGGCGATAATTCCGTTTTTCATGGGATGTTTTGTGGTGAAGAAGGGTTGTTTATAACATTTGACGGGAAGCGAGTTGGCGGAATACACCTTCCCGATTGATGAGCTCGTTGTATGTACCGACCTGACATATTCTACCTTTGTCCAGAACGTAAATGCGGTCGGCATTGATGATGGTGGAAAGGCGGTGGGCGATGACGATGCGCGTGAAACGGAGCTGTTCCATGTTTTTCCGGACAATTTCCTGAGTGGCATTATCAAGGGCGCTTGTCGATTCATCCATGATGACGACGGCCGGATTACCGACTAGCGCCCGTGCGATCAGAATGCGTTGTTGCTGACCTCCGGAAATGAGCGTATCGCTCACGAGCGTGTGGATACCCATGGGCATGTTTTGAATATCCTCTTTCATGGCTGCAAGTTCCAGTGCGTCCATGGCATCTTCCGCCGTGTAGTCAGTACCTTTGATGATATTGGCGAGGATACTGTCAGGCAGTACTTTACTGTTTTGTAGAATGACTCCGAGCTGGCGTCGCACAGCCCTGACATCCATGTTCGATAATTCCTGATTGCTGTAATAGACTCCGCCGCTTTCCGGTTTTTCAAATCCGAGAAGAAGGCGTACCAATGTGCTTTTGCCGGATCCGGACGCACCTACGATGGCAATGAATTCTCCCGGTTCGGCGGAGATGGAAACGTTGTTCAGAATAGTAGGACCATCCGGTTGATAGCGGAACGTTATATGAATTAATTCGACTTTGCCGTCCAGACGGCCGGGAACATGCATGCCGGGGCAAACTTCCGGTATTTCCTCCAGGACAGGTTGAAGGCGTTTCAATTCGGGGCGGATGGATTGAAGTGTCCATATATCATTTACAATACTGATCAAACCCTGTTGGAAGCCTGCGTAGGCGCTCATAAATGCCATGTACTCGGGTAGTGAAAGGCTGCCTTTCCAGAATTTACCTATCAACAGGAAGAACAGGACGGAAACAAGCCCGGGAAAGACAATGGATGCCATGTTGACGAAAGAACCGTTGACATTAGACTGAAAATCGGCTCGTGTTGCGGTCGAAAAATCTTCAAGGTAGCGCGAAATAACACGTTTTTCCGCGTTGGAGGAACGGATTTTCGCCATGCCTTCAATCAATTGTATCAATAAACCGGACAAGCGGCCTTCGGCAGCCAGAGATGCGGAAAGAGGTTTTAAATTGCGCTGATAGAGTAGCAGTAACAGCCCGGCAAACATGACTTCCACGACTACGGCGACGCAAGCCAGCCGGGGGCTGTAATAAAACAACATGATCAGGCTTCCCAGTGAAAACAGGGCTCCCAAGAACTGATTGGATACGACTCCGAAGAGGGTTTCCTGGATACGGGTGGCCGCCAGGATTCGGTTTGTCAGGTCTCCGGCGTCGAATTGGCGGAAGAAGTTGACGGGCAGGCGCAGCAGACGATCGCACATGGCGGCCTGGAAGCGTTCGAAACGGCTGGTCCCGAACGAAAGCATGATGAGCTGAGGAACGAGGCCGAACAGGACTGAGGCTGCTGTCAGGCAAACCAGCAGGATCATGATTTGCCACAATTCCGGAGTGTTGGCCGATGGTATGATACTGCCCGTGACGTATTCCATAGCAACCGGCATGACCAGGCCAATCAAGCTTGAAATGACTCCTACGGTCAGGAGGGAAACGAACATTCCCTTGGCCCCTTTGAACATGAAACGCCCCAAATCTTTCCATGTCAGTTTGTGCTCCGGCAGAAGATCATAGAATTTCAAGGCGGTCCGGTCGAGAGAGGCGGTATCTTCACGGGTGAGGGGACGTTCTTGCCCCGTTTCGGGATCAAAGAGGAGGGAATGCCCCTTCCCTCGGAGAATCAGGACGACGATGGAGGCATTTTCCTTGCGGAATCCGATGAATACTCCTGCATCGGTCCGGTAGAAATCGGAAGGCAGCAAGACTCGGCGCATGCGCCAGCGGTTCCGGGAAGTTAGCTGGGCGATGCGTTCGTAGAGATTGTCGCTCTCGTCTTCATTCACATCGAACTCAAAAGGCAGGTTGCACTCTTGCGCTATTCTGGCAAATGAGGCATGGATGGGGTCGTCCTTAAAGGCGGCAATCGGCTGGGAGACTCCGATCAACTCCGCCAGAGAGTGGAGCTGGGAGTACATTCTCTGTTCGGCAAATTCATTGTCCGCACATTCTTTGCGGTTTCTGTCCCAAACGGAAACCGCATGTTTCCTGATTAACCAGAGCGTCAGAAGTCGGTGGAAAACGGAAAGACATTCGGGGAGAATTCCCATCGTGAGCAATTCCTCCGTGGTTGTTGTTTCCAGACAAGCCGTTCCCCGGGCGTCAAACCAAAGGGGATCCACTGTTGCTATTGCCATGCCGTCATGAACCGGCGCATAGCCGGAGTCACCCATGGGCACCAAGTCTCCCTTTGTCAGATTAATCCAGCGGACTGTTCTGGCCGAACCGATTGCCGTCCCATCCGTAACTTCCATTTCCGTACCGAGCGGGGTTAATCCTGTCGAACGGGCTGGTTCTCCGGAACAGAGGCGTTCGATCAGACGGCAAATCCAGGTATCGATACAGTCACTTATTTCCTCTGCCAGTGAAGAATGGTTTTCTAGAATAGTGGCGGGATACTCCATCCATGCGGCATGGGTGGCCGCTATTGCCACGACACGCCCCGTTCTTCCTTGCCATTCTCCCGGAGGGAGGGGAAAGCACCAGTCACCGGAAGAAAGGGAGGCGAGAAAGGTACGCCCGCATTCGTTGCCATCGGAATCGGACTCTATCAGGAACAGATTGATTTCTCCGGCAGTAACGACCAAGGGTCTTCCTCCGTGGATCTTCAATTCGTAAATCCGGTTGGAGGCCATTTCCTGCAATGTCCCCTGTGGCATGACGGTTTTTCCTGCAAATTCTTTCTTCATCCCAGTACTTCCTCCGTGTGCGATTCAAAACGCATGAGCGAGGCATAGGCATTTCCCGCTTCCATCAATTGTTCGTGCGTTCCTCTTTCCAGAATGCGTCCTTCCTGCATCATGATGATTTCGTCGCAGTCCCGGATGGTACTTAACCGGTGGGCAATAATGAGGCAGGAACATCCCCGGCGGCGGATGGCTTTGTCAATCATTACCTCCGTGATGGGATCCAAAGCGCTGGTTGCTTCGTCAAGGATGAGAATCGGGGTTGATTTTGCCAACGCCCGGGCAATTTCCAGTCTTTGTCTTTGGCCTCCGGAGAAATTGCTTCCCATTTCATTGACGGGAACGTCAAGTGCGGTGCCTCGGCAAAGCAGTTCTCCTTCGATGGCGGCATCGCGCAGGGCCTGGTTTAGTTCCGCCTGGTTGACGCGTTTGCGGAACAGAGTCAGGTTATCTCGGACGGAACCGGAGAAGAGCATGATGCTTTGATCGACGGTAGCCAGGGAATGGTAAAATTCCCGTGATGAATATGACTCCAACGGTTGTCCGTCTATCAGGATTTCCCCTGACCATGGGGTGATCAAACCGGCAGCCAGTTTGGCGACGGTACTTTTGCCGGAACCGGAGGCTCCGACGAGTGCAACCCGTGTACCCGGTTTGAGGATGAGGTTGAAATCTTCCAGAAGAGGTGCTTGGTATCTGTTGTATCCGAACGATATGCCTCGCATTTCCAGCATTCCGGCGCCGGCCGTGAGTTCGCAGGTGTTGCCGTCTTCTTCCTTAAAACGTTTTTCTCCATCGTATTTATAGACGTCATCCACTCTGTCGATTGCTCCGCGGAGCATTTGAATCTGGGCTCCGGAACCGACCAGGGCATTGACGGGAGTCATAAAAGAGACCATCAGCATTTGGAAGGCAAGCATGCCGCCCAGGGATAATTCCCCCCTCATAACAAGCCAGGCTCCGAAGCAGAGGATCAATACGTTGTTCAACCCGAACAGGAAATTTGGCAGCAGAGAGAAGAAGGTAGAGGCACTTTGCATTCTTCGCCTTTTGTCCGCATAATCGGCAATATAGTTACCCCACTGGGAGAACATCTCGTCTTCACGGCCTCCGGCCCGCAGGTTTTCCATCATGGAAATGCCTGTCGCCGTAAAATTCAACAATTGGCTTTCAACCATGATGAGCCGTTGGTTGGATATGCGGAGGCGTTTGTTGACAAATGACAATGCCAGGAAATTCAGGATGGCCGTCGCTACGGCTATTGCCGATAGAAATGGACTGAACTGAACCATCATGACCAGGAAAAACGTGGCCGTGAACATTTTGACAGCGTTGCCGGAAATCGTACCGAAAGCCGAGTTGGCAACGCTTCTGTTGAGAGCGACCCGGTTTTGCAAATCTCCCGCCGAACGGTTCTGGAAGAATTCCATGGGCAGTTTGAACATGTGAACCAGCATGTTCATCGTACTATTGACGGCCATTTTAACTTCCGTTCGCCGCATCAGTAAATTTTCCAGCCAAGTCAGCAAAAACTGGATGATGAGCAGGACCATGTACAGGATAATCAGCGGGACGAGCCACTCCGGTCGCGTTTGCATGACGTCGTCGACGAAGACCTGTGTCAGAACAGGTAGTACGACGCCGGGCAGGATCAAGAGGATGCCGATCCAGAGCATTTTCCAGACATTGCCTTTAACTTGGCCCAACAGGGGGATGAGACGGGCCAGCATTCCTCTCTCACGACCAAATGCCTTGAAGTCGGGAGTTTTCTCGAATGTCAGGGCAACTCCCGTGAAGTGATCCGCAAATTCGTCTTCACTCAGTTTACGGAGTCCCATGGCAGGGTCGTTCAAGTAGTAATGTTTTCCCCGTCGGCCTGCATAGATGACAAAATGATTGAAATCCCAGAATAGGATGGCTGGCAGAGGGAGGGAATCCAACCCTTCCAGAGTAACCTTGAACCCTCTTCCTTTCAGCCCATATGTGGCAGCTGCTTTGATAATCAGAGAGGCAAAACTGCCATTGCGGGACACGCCGCAGGCTACGCGTAGCTTTTCCAGAGGTTCATAGCAATGGTAGTATCGCAGAACCATTCCCAGGCATGCGGCACCGCATTCGGTCGCTTCCATCTGGAATACCATGGGAACCTTGACACGGTGCCCGGACAGACATGGCAGCAGCTTTCCAATCCAGTTCATGACATTTATCTGTCTTCCTGTTGTTCGGAATGGCTGGAACCTACTCCCATAATTATTTGGCGGAGATAGGGAATTATATAGGAGACAGGATTCCTGTAGGACGTATTGATCAGAATCGTACCTACTGCTCCGGCTTCAAGAAGGGAAGGAGATCCTTTGCGACTCGTCCACAACCATCCGCTTGGAGTTTTCCGGGAGGGTAATAGTTCAACGACGACGCGGACCATGGCGCCCGACTTGGCCAACATAGCCGTAAAGTCCCGGTTTTTCAATTCCGTCAGGATGGAATCCGAGCTAACGGCGTATGGGCTTACTTCGCGCACGACACCTTTGATATACCCGTAATCCTTGGCGTTCATGGAGGCAGGAGAAAAATAAACGCTCATCCCGGGTTGTACTTTTTTACCTTTTTCCATGGGGACATAGGCAACGACATGTATATTGGCCTGTTCTTCAGAACCGACTAGTGCGATCATGTCTCCCGGGACGACGGGATCGCCGACATTCTTAAGCAGTTCGATAATTCGTCCATTTTCGTCGGCACGAATCCAGCTGCAGTCTTGAAAGATTTTTTCGGCCAGATCCAATTCCGCTCCTTTGACTGCGATTTGCCTTTCCAGATCCAGCTTGTTCCGGTGAAAGGACCAGATGGCATCCTTCTGCGTGACTCCGAATTCGGCAGATTGGATCAGCATGGACGTGATGCTGGATTCATTTTGGAGCATTTGCTCCAACTGCCTGTAATAGTCGACTTTGCTGGCGGAACCGCGGCCTCGGAGGACATTGTAGATGTCGGCAAGTTCCGTGGCTCTGGTCTGGCTGTCCTTTTGTTTGTCGAGAATGAGGCCGATACGTTCCTTGCGGAAGTCTTCCAACTTTAATTTCTCGTCTGTCAGTCTCTTATAACCGTTGTTAAATTGATCCACATAGGAAGTCAACTGGTGGTAATCCATCGCGATGGATTTGATGTTGAAAAAATTTTCGGGGTTGTAGATTTGGCCTACGATTTGTCCTCGCTGGATCGGAGAACCGATTTCGATATTCAGATAATCAATGACTCCCTTGCCTTTGGAACGGACGACCCCCAGGCCATCTTCACGCATAGCGATGCCCATCCCTTCGACCGTAGAAACCATCGTACTAAAAAATCCCCAATAGACAATTGAGGCAACTCCAATCGTCAAGGCGATAAGGAAGAAAACCGTCCATCCGGAACGCGAATCTGCTATATAATCCGTTTGTTCCCCTTTGTTCATATTGGCAAGGGCTCGCTCCGAGAAGATGTTGCGTGGGACAGTCATGATTGTGTCTTCATTGGATCCGTTTCCTTACGGCTTCAAGTCGGCCAATAGTGCCTGAAGCTTCTGTCGTGCCCGGAACAGGCGGACTTTTACCAGACTTTCCTTACAGCCCATAATTCGCGCAATTTCACTAACGGAGCATTCGCTGACGGCGAACAGTGAATAAGCTTCCCGGATGGCATCGGGAAGCTGGTTCATGGCGGAAGAGATGCGTTCCCGGATGTAATCTTCGTCTCTGGAGAAATTGCCGGAATCGTGACCGTCTTCTTCGTGTTCCGGTTCGGGCAGTTCATCGGTAAACACGATCCGACTGTTTTTGCGATAACCGTCGACAAGTTCATTACGAGCTACCGTAAACACATAACCTGAGAAACCATCTTCATTTTCCAAAGAAAGAGTTTCTCTTTTTTGCCAGATCTTCAAGAAAGCGGATTGGGTGACATCTGCTGCTGCTGCGTAATCTAGTCCACTTGCTATCAGGTAATTAACAACCTTTTGCGCATATGCCTCGTAGTACTTTTCCATGGATTCCCTGGTAATCATAAACAGTAAATTTCCCGCTCAACAGATTAGGAAAAATACAAGAAGCATGCAAGAGGATTCCAGATGCTTGCTCCGTGATCCCAAATGTAAACTGCTGAGGATTCGTACCAAATCTTCAGCAGTGACGAAAATGTCTCAATAGGTATGTTGATCAGGGCCAGTGGGGTTGCTTGCCCGTCAACGCGTCGAACAAGAAGCCCCCTCCGGGGATCAAGGATTCCATCATGCCTTCTCCATCTCTTCTGGAGCCGGAGGCAATCAAGTTTCCAGCCATGTGAAGAGTCCCGATGACAGGGATGAATCCTACGAGAGCACTGGTGACCTTTTTAATGCCTTGCCAGATTTTCTTCCAATTGACTCCTCCGACAATCATATCCAGTTCCTCCATGGTCAATTCCCCTGTTTCCGAGGAAGAGACAAACTGGCTGAATTCTTCGAATTTCATGAATTGACGTTCTTCTGAGTTTTCCGCGGGAGTAATGATGAAGCCGATGCTCCCGGCAGGGAAATTGGCAAAGATGCCGTGTCCTGCTTCATCTTCTGTCACGATGTGCTCTTCGATATCGGCGCAGGGCTGGTCATTGTCGTCGTAGATTCTCATGAACTTCCTTTCCGCTTCGTTGTGAAGAGTAGCAACAATGGCTCCATTGTTCGATTTAATAGACTGATAGTCAGTAATGTTTGTCTGTGTTTCTTTTTCCATGGCAGTTTTTTCTGTTGTTATCTTCCTAACGAAAAGCGCATGGTTCGAGTTACAGGAAAAGTACGAATTATCGAGAGAATTCGATGGACGATTTTTCTTCGGATTTCAAGGTGAGGGGTTTGAGGGCTCCTTTATATTCGATCAGGAAAGTTCCATTCCGTGTGGCGCGGATGTCGGCCATGATCTTGTTTCTCGTCCAAGAGAGATTGACGATCAATCCTCCTCGTGTGCACATTCCTTGGGCAGAACCTGTTTCCCAACTGGGAACCAAGGCCGGGGCGACGGAAATGACACGTTTGCCGTCCTTGACGATCTGGCTTTGCAGAAGGCAGTTGGCAATTCCTGCCGTGAAGCCGAAATTGCCGTCGATTTGGAAGGGCGGATGCATGTCGAAAAGGTTGGGATTGATTTTCTCCTTCATGAGTTTGTCGATGAATTTTTCCGCATGTTCTCCATCCCGCAGGGCGGCATACAGGGAAATGATCCAGGAGGAGCTCCAGCCTGTATGGCCGCTACCGTTGGCACATCTATAATCAAGGGACTTGCGTACGGCTTCTGTATAATCCGGCGTATTGAGAACATCGAATTCATTGCCGGGGAACAGTCCGTAACAATGGCTCAGGTGGCGGTGCCCCTTGTCGGTTTCCTCTTGGCCGTTTCTCCATTCGGCCAGTCGTCCATCGGGGTTAATGGTCGGCATGGCCAGACGGGGGAGGGTCTGCCGGACTTTGTCCCGGATCGGATCATTGGAGGGAACATTCAGTTCACGACAGGCTTCTTCGTAGTTTTTCATGACTTCGCGGGCCAGTAGAAGGTCATGAGTCGTTCCGGTGCTGATGCTGCCGGATTTATTGTTTCCGTCCTTGTCTTTGTAGGAGAATCCCATTTCAGGAGAATTACCGGGGCCGGTGATCAATTTGCCGGTACCGGGTTCTTCCTCCAGCCATGAAAGGATGAAGCGGACATTCTCCCGTAGCATTGGCAGGGCTTTGGCCAGTTCCTTTTTATCTCCGCCATACCGGTAATGTTCCAGCAGATGGGATGTGGCCCATGCTCCGTTGAGCAAGGTTCCGGCGGCTCCCGGATCGAAGAAACGGAAATTGGAGCCCAGGCGGCAGTCCGTATTGTGGGCGAAGCAGAAGCCTTCGTATCCTAGTTCTTTGGCGAAGTGTTGCCCTCCGGGCAGGAGGCCGATGACGAAATCGGTGAAAGGTTTGTGGTATTCCCCCAAATGGGTCGTCTCAACGGGCCAGTAATTCATTTGACAATTGATGTTCAGGAAAAAGCAACTTTCCCAGGGAGGAGTCATATCCGGATTCCAGATTCCTTGCAGCGTGCTGGGCAGGGTTCCCGGGCGGGAACAGGAAATGACGCAATATCTGCCGAATTGGAACAAAAGCTCAACCAGGTCGGGATCAGCCTCTCCAAGTTGAAATCTTTTAATCCTTTCAGGAGTTGTCAGTTCCAAAACATCCCGGGGCGAATCCCCCAGATCGACGATGCAACGGTCCAGCAACGTGGAAAAGTGTTGGGATGTTTGCCGTACCATGGACGACCACCCTTGTTTTTCCGCCTGATCCAGTATCTTTTTGTTTTCTTGAACCAGATTGTGATGGTTGGGTTTTGTCGGATTCTGCATGTCGTAATCCGTTGCGATGGAGACGAGAAGAAGAACCTGCCTGGCTTGTTCCACATGGATTTTCCCGTCGCGGAATTCCCGTTTTCCCTGGGGGACGATGAGGCGGAACCTCGTCTCAAATCGGGTACCTCCATTCGAAGCCTGGCCGGAGATGACGAAATCGTTTTCTTCCTGCTTCAGGGAATCGGTTTCAGGCCTGTCGGCGGAGAGACTGATATCCAGATTGTCCCGGCCGGTTGCCTGCAGCAGAATAGCGATGCAATCCGTTGTCGGAGCCGCCAGCATTTGCATGGTGTAACCTCCTGTTGACGTCGTGTATTCTTCGGAGACAAGTCCCTGTCGCATGTCGAGTTTGCGGTTCGTTTTCCCGGGTGCCCCCATCTTCGAGAAGTCGATTCGGACAAATCCGGCGGGTTGGAAGCATCCGCTGAAAGACCATTTGTCCATTACCTTTTGGGAATAGGTCTCCGTAGCCTGGTCGTATTTTCCTTCCTGGCACAATTTGATAACTTCCCGGAAGGCTGATGCCCGTTCCGGTACATCGGGGATGGGGCTGTTGGCAAAGATGGATTTTTCGTTCAGGAGGATGACTGTTTGTCCTTGATCCATATAGGAAAGGGCTCCGAGACGCCCGTTCCCGACGCCATATCCGTGATCCCATGCGGAAGCCGGTACATTGTCCTTCAGGATACAGTCGGAGGGAGTGCCGAGAACTGCCTGGGCCAGGCAGGCCAGACACGGCAGGATGATCGAATTGATTTTCATTGTAGGAAGAAATGGATGAGGAGGTCGGTTGGAAGATAATTTTACATGATTGCTAATCAAGCCGTTCGACGATAAACCGGTAGGTCAGGGAGCCTTCATTCCACATGCTGAAGTTCGTCCCCCAGAGATTATTGCTCAAGTTGAAATGGATACCTCCCCGTTTATCCGGATAGTTGCGGGAATAGTTGATGCCCTGGGCTTCTCCAAGATTGACGAGGAAAGCAGTTTCGCTCCATATCCGGATTGTTCCGGCGGAGGTGATCAAATCCACATAATGGTCGATACCGTGCATTTGCCGGTTCCCTTGTTCCACCACATCCAGAATATCGACTCTTTCCCCTATCTTTTCAGCAACGATGGAAACAATTTGATCCGTATTGAAAGACAGCCAATAAGCTTCCGGCAATCGGACTGCCGGCTTGTTCAGAATGGTTAGGTCAATTTCCGCTTTTTTCCCGGTTTGATCTTCCAGAATATCGACATACATTTTATGAGGGTAAACACGTGGATCAACTCCTTCCTGGTGTGGGAATTCCAACTCGCATATCGTCCTCGTACCCTTCGGTTCTTTGCGTATTTCCTGTTTAATCGCGTTGGCGGACAGAGTTACACTTACCGCTCCGGATTGATCCAGTCCCGTTTTCCCGATATCGTCAAACGCCCAGCTTGCCTGAGTTCTCAAATACTTGCCCAGATAATTCTTGAAATCATTTTTGTCGTACATCTGGTACGACAATCCTTCTATTTTCAAACATCCCCCTTTGAAGAGCGATGTCTTCCACGGGATCGGAGAAATCGTCCGGGCCTTGTCTGTCAATGAGAGGGACTTCGGATTGTTGATTTCTTTCATTTTGGCTAAGGCCTCCCGTTGCAAGGAGAGAGGTAAATACCCGATCGCCGAATCAATGTACTGGTCCAGTTCCTTCCACGATTGTTCCACCTTTTGGAAGGTCTGGGATGTCCGGGCAGGCAGAAAGGCATCCATGTCGTATTTATCCCAGTTTCGGAGGTGGGTTTTCACATCCATACCCTGGGTATGTTCGGCAATCAGGCCCAGTTCCACGGCAAAATTGATCGCGCATTCGCTGTTCTTGTCTATTTTCTTTTCACGCAGCCATTGGGAATAAAGTTCGGATAAGGCTCTGAACCGGGCCATGCGCTTAGGAGAGCTGCCGTAACCATAGATCCAGGTATCGCCGATTTCGGAGGTAACTACCGGGAGTTGATCCTTCATGGCTAGCAGTTCTCGAGCGATTTCATCGAAAGAACAGGAAATTAATTGAGCATTGGGGTAGCGGTTATGCAGGCCGGCATAAATGGCTTTTACCTGATCATAGGTATGCGGTCCGTGGTTGTCTCCGGTAAAATTGATCGAAATGGCTGTCTTGCCTCCGGGGAGCAGGTTTTCCGACCCATAATCTTTTTGATAGACCAGAATCAGTTCGCTGCCGTCCGTATCTCTCCATCGGCAAAAATCCGGTACAGAGGGAATCGGAGAAGCGGGATTGACTCCGATATGCAAAAAACGGATCCCCGCGTGGTACATCGGAGATACGATGCTTCGCGTATGTCCCGGTACATCCGTCATTTTGGCCGCAATTGTTTGCTTGCCGTATTTTTTGTCCAGTTGTTGTGATAGGCGCAGGCAGGTTTCAAATAAATCTCGATTCATCGACTCTGATTCGACCGTATAGGGAACGGCGTTCCAGACGATATCTCCCCGCCGGATTGCAGCATCCAGTCGTTTCACGTTTTCCGGAGAGGCAGTATGGAGGTACTTCCAGATCAACCATGCTCCCGTTGTCCATACATACTTTTCCTTGGCATGTTCGGCGTACAATTTTTCGGATAGATCCAAAGCCTTGGGAATAAACTCCGATAGATAGCGCCGAGTGACAACGGAACTCAAGTCGGTGAAGCCCACATCCAGATGGGTTTTGAAGACGATATAAACTTTTGTGACCTCCGGGTTGACTTGAGCATGTCCGATTGATTGAAACAACAGGCATACCAGTGGAATGATGAATAATTTAACAAGGAATGTTTTTTTCATTGTTTTTTTTGGTTCTAAATTGATTTTTATTCTTTGGGAGAAAGGTGGGTGGGATCAATAACAAGGGCAGGGTGATGCAGTCCCCCATTTTTTGTTGGGAGTATTGCCAAGTTCCAAAATCAGATGGCCACCCTTGACTAGTTCAGAATGAGGAAGACGGAAAGAATTCCAAGGTTTGCCGTTGAGTGTGGCTGCTTGAATATATACGTTTTCCGAAGAGTTGTTTTTGGTTTCAATGACAAACTTTTTCCCAGGATAATATCTGTTATCAAGACTGATAACGATTTTGTCGAAAATCGGTGATGTAATTTCATAATACGGCTGTGTAGATGCCCCACCTTGAACATCAAATAGACCGATAGCCATCAGTACTCCTAGAGCTCCCATTTGTCCCTGATCCTCGTCTCCGTTGTAACCGCCATAGGGTGTGATGTTACCAAAGACTTCCTTTTTGATACGGCGTACCCAGTACTGGGTTAACCAGGGAGCTCCCGCGTGACTAAACAGGTGAGCCATGTGCAGGGATGGCTGGTTTTCGTAATCCACCCAGTTGCCGGCATGGGCACCATGCGGCGTGATGAATTGATGAGGGGCAGCGTCTTCGAACTGTTTGTTCAGCTTTGTGGCAAAGACTTTGTTCCCTCCGAGCAGGGAGATGAGATCCGGCAGATTGTGTGGGACATAGTAGGTGAAAATGGCCGAGTTACTTTCCACAAAACCCGGCATGTTGAATCCCTTGCCGACGGGGGCAAAGTTCTTGATCCAGCTACCGTCCTGGTTTTTAGGGCGCATCCAGCCTGTTTCGGTGTCAAAGACATTCCGATAATTGAAAGAACGTTTCAGGTATTTTTTGTAATCCTCATCCTTGTTCATTCCTTTGGCAAACTGGGCCATGCACCAGTCCTGATAGGCGAAATAGAGAGTCATGGCGCAGCCTTCCCGGTGGCTGCCCTTGCCAGGCAGACCTTCGGGGACGAATCCTTTATCTACGTAATTCTGCATGTAGCAATTGGTCTTCAGTTCATACCCCGCGTGGTCGCGTATACCGCCGGGTTCCGAGTTTTTCAGACAACCTTCGTAGGCTCCCTGTACGTCAAAATCCCGGATCCCCTTATTGTATGCGGCAGCAATCATCGGGATAGCCTGGTCTCCCACCATGACGTAGGTGTAGTTGCCCCCACTGGGACCACGGGCGATCAACCCTCCATTGTGATAGTAATCTACTAGTGTCGATACGAAATCGCTCAGGACTTTTGGATAGGCTATGGACCAGAGAATATTGAGGTTGAATTCGGCTCCCCAAAATCCGTCGGAATTGTAGGTGCTGCGGATAGAACGACCTTTTTCCAGAGGCACCTGCCGGATTTGAGGAAAATTCCCTGTATTGTCTACATATTTTCCGTTGACATCGGAGAAGGTATGCCTGCCCAGCAGGGAATGCCACAGGTCTGTGTAGAATTTGATTTTCTCCTGTTCCGTACCGCCTTCTACGGATATTTTCCCCAGTTCCCGGTTCCATTCGTTGCGAGCCTCGGAGACGACGCGGTCAAAGTCCCAGTGGTCCAGTTCGTTTTTCATATTGAGGGCTGCCTGCTCTTCACTGACGTAGGAAATGGCTACTTTCATCAGAAGTGGTTTGCCGTCCAAGTCGCCGAACGACACATAACCGCCGATATCGCTGCCTTCCAGAGACTTTTTGGAGACCAGGGTTTTCACTTTGTCGACAGGTTCCCAGCCTCCACAGGTCTGGAAGGGCCGGTCAAAACTGATGGCATAGTACACGGTGACGCTTTTCTGTCGCCTCATGGTAGGGGCAAGGATGGAATATCCGGTCAGTTCTGTCGGAGACTTTTTCCTGAAAGCCGCTTTGGTTGTCGGTCCATGTGCCAGAAAGGCGCCTGCATCTATCAGGACGTTTGCCGTCCGTCCTTTGGGATATGAATACCGGTGCATGCCTATTCGCGAGGTCGCCGTTAGTTCCGCCGTAATACCATATTTGTCCAGAACGACTTTGTGATAACCGGGGATGACGGTTTCCTTTTCGTGGGAAAAGGGGGATTTGTACGCATCCATGCCTTTGTGCCCCAGTATTTCGCCGGTAGTGGGGAACACGGGGACGCCTGCCATCTGCCAGCAGTGGACATGGCTGAAGCATTTTATCTCCTTGTCTCCATACAGATACCCCGAGTTCCAGCTTCCCCTGACCTGTGTGTCGGGGCTCAGGCTGACCATACCGAAAGGTCGTGAGGCCGAGGCAAAATAGAACCAGCGTGACTTGTGGGAATCAATCTGGGGCCGTACGTAGTCAATGGGCTCTGTCCTTCCGGGAGACGGGAGGATAGTGAATCCCATCATTAGACAGAGCAGAGTGGCTTTACTACACCGGACAAAGCGTTTTGTGGAAATGAAATGAAAGGGGACATTCATGAAAAGAGAGTAAGTTGTGTGAGAATCGCATTTATCGGATTCAGACGGTGTTGTTTTCTATTGGTTAATTAGTTTGAGCAGGAGGCAGGCTGTACAAATGAGTTTCCCATCTGGTGATTTACATGGAATTCGGGAAGGCATAAGAGACCGTAGACAAGGGAATCAGCAGGAGTGGGAACAGGTTCATTTTATGTTCTGTATTATGGTTTGGTGGGGAGAAAAGAACAGATGATTTGATTATTGGAATCCTTTATTTTGAAGAATGGTTTAGTGAAATGTGCAAGGGTTCACCCTTTGACAAATCCGCCTTAAGTACGGTATTTCCCCGTTCATTCGATTTTAGGAATACCTTTGGGGAGTCTTGTCCGGTTTTCAGACTCCATATGCCTTTTAGTTCCACGGATGCTCGGACAGGTCGGGAAAGATCGGGGAAACAGAGATTCAGGTTTAATTCACCGTTGTTTTTATGCGATTGTTCCAAAATGAGCAGAGGCGTTTCCGAAGATAGCAGGATGCCTCCGGATAAATCGGATACAGGTTCAAACAAAGAATAGTATATCGTGTGGGAGGGTAAATATTGGGCCTGATGCACTTGTTTATCCATGCGCATGACTTGGAATAATTTCCCACTTTCCTGCTGTGTGGCAAGCTCTCTCATTCGCTCCTCTGTTGCGGCGGGAACAACCAGAAATTGATAGGATTTGCCTTGAGGCTTGATTCCGTGATGAATGAAAGCTTTGGCGACCACTATTTCCCCGAGTTTGTTAGCCGGACCGCTTGATGGAGGGCTTGATTGTTTCCCATAAATGACCTGAATGTCATCGTGCCCACTCGGGACAAAGTACCCTGTAGAGGCGGGAGTGATCATCCACACGGATTCCCGGGAAGAAATCACCAGTTTGTCTCTGCATTGAATTTCTTTTCCATTCACCATCAATTTATTGCTCTCTTCAGAAACAATATTTTGAAATAAATTTGTAGCAGTGATCCATTCATCCGGATAATTGCCTTTTGCGGAAATATCAGTTCCTAGGCTGAGCAACATCCCGTTTGTGGCGAAAACGGATTTTCGGAAGAAAAGGTTGGTTTCTTCAAACCGTTTGCTTCCCCAGGAATCTCCCTGATCGAATACTGCTGCGAAGATTCCGCCTTCTTGTCCCGCCACTGCTCCGGAGAAATTTGTTGTCCGGGCGTATTGGTCGAACCGGGCCGAGTCATTTCCGGCAGGCATCATGGTTTTCCAGTCTGTGTAGTGTACAGTGGTACTCCCCGGCATCATGTTCCAGTCCCAGCCGGCGCCATTTCTGTTCTCTCCGTCCGGATAGCCGCATTTGGCAAGTCCTCCTTCGTAAAGAACTTCGAGTGTACCGTGGCTTTGATATCTGCCGAACCGGTTTGTTTTGTCATAGATTTCCGCTCCCCACAATTTTGCGGTTGGGCAGCGCATAACAGCTATCCAGTTGTCCTGTCTGTACACGGCAGCCGGGCTGTAATTAAAGGGATAGAAACCGTTAGCATCCCATTGGGGGGCGTTGGCATATTTCCGTGTTTTGTAAAAGTAATTGTAACAGGATGCCAGTCCCGGGTCATACGGGCTACCGTAGACGTCACCTCCCACCTCAATTAGAAGCTCGAACAATTTCTGAGGAAAGGTTACATTCATTCCATAAAAAGGGTGTCTTCCCGCCATGCTGTTTGCGAAATAACGGTTATTATCCGATTCCGAACAGACGGACATTAAGTACAGACTGAAAACGGCTTTTCTTAGTCGTTCATAGGCAGATTTATTAATGCGGAAGGCACTTCCTTTCAGACGTCCCATATATTCTACCCAGGGATTATAGGCATACATGTACCCGTTGTAATGTGATCCATGATGAAAACCTGTTCCGTCGGGTTTTAAGACGCCTTTTGTTCCGGGAGTGTATTCCGTACAATTAGACAAGAAACGGGAAAATTCCATCAAATACAGGATTGCTTGTTTGTCGTTCGGATGGTGCAGTGCGCAGACAAACAGATGTGGAAGCATAGTATATATAAAGTCTGAGTTGATCTGCCTCTCATTAGTGTTGGAGGCATCTGAATATAAGCGATTTATTGTTAAAAAATCTCTTATTGCTGCAATCAATCGTTCTTTCCGCTTATTGTCACATATTGGCAGTGCACTCAGAAAATCAGCTGGAATTTGGCGTGTATATCTGTAGCTACTACCTTTGCCTTTGGGGAGGCATTCAATAATATTGTCTGTAAACAAACCGTCCAGATAAAGATAGAGATTTGCTTTTGCCTGAGGATTACCCCCCAAAGCGGCAAAAGACAAACCTCGTACGGTTTGTGCTAGATCTCTGGCCTGTTGGAATGTAATTTTCTTTTTGTCCGGAAGTATATTCCCCTTGACTGTGGTATTATCTATTCGTCTCAACTGATACTGCTGTAACTGTTGCAGGGCTATTTCCATTTCCTTGGCAGATGCTTTTGGTAACGGCAAAGGGTATTTCTGTCTCAGCTTGATCAAATCGGCTTTTTTGTCGCTATCTACTTTTCCTTCCAGGCAAGTTTGTTTTACTGATGCTGCATCAACTCCGGAATCAATACCCCATACAAGAGGCATCATCAACCAGGAACATAGAATCAAAAGATTTTTTGATGCTTTCATCGTCAGATTTATTTTTATATCTCTTATTTGAGAAATAAATTGCGCAAGAGACTGATAGTCAAAGTGTTTCATAGAAAGGAAATGAAGATGAATATTCATGAAACGAGAGGAGGGAGAATTGCTCTTGTGGGATTCAGACAATGTCGGTTCCTATTGTCTAATTGGTTTAAGCAGGAGGCACGCTCCGCCTCCGGGAACGAGATGAACGGGGAGGGTGTCTTTTTCCGTCACAGTTTTGGAGGATGTGTGCAGGGTTTCCCGATTGTTCAGATAATGAGCGTCGGGACCGTCCTGTGTGATGATTGCCTGATAATATCCGGGAGTGAGGAAGGAGAGATCTATATCCAGATCCCTAGCGGATTCGTTGGTTGCGGCGGCGATCAGTGTGACTTGGGGCGTTTGGCGAGCCATGACGATGTATTCGCCAATCTTTCCATCGAGGGTTTTACTCTCGACCCAGGGCATTTGCTGGGCGGAGATGAATTCCAGGAGGGACGGATACCGGGTATAATACTCCGGGATGTCGGGAAGGATAGTGGCGCCGGAAAAGACAATCAAGGTACGGGCCGCTTCCGAGACGAGAGTAGAGGGAACCGGCTTGTTTTCATCGGTTCGTGTTGTTGGACCCTGCCTCAGGTCGAACATGCCGTTGTTCATGTCCAGGGGGCCGGCAACCATATTGACAAATACGGAGGTGAGGAAGGTGGCTGGCGGGAATACCTTGTGACCATCTAATTGTGCTTGGCAGTATTCCCGGGTAATGGCATTGGGCCATGTTCTCATTTGCCCATATGGATGAACGGGACCGTCATGGAAGTCGATGAGCAGATGGTTGCGGGCGCAGAGTTCGGTGATACGGCGGGTACGGGCATTTTTTTCTTCGGGAGTCCCGTTCATGAATCCGTATTTGACACCGGCTGCTCCCCATCGGGCATATTGTTCCAGCGTTTTGTCGAGCGGATATTGGCGGCCTCCGACATCGTTCAGATACAGCCAGACACCGACATTTTTTTGTTTGCCGTACTGGATAATTTTTTGAACGTCTTCCGTTTTGCCGCCTTGGAGGGGATTGGAGTCCTTCTGGAATTCGGGGCCGTACCAATTGGCATCCAGAACAAGGTGTTTGATGTTGTGGTCCGAAGCGAAGTCTACCATGCGTACCCACGACGGGTAATCCATGTGGTATGTGAATCCATCGGTTTTCGCTCCGTTGATCCGCCAGTCCCAGACACAGACTCCGGGGCGTACCCATGAGAAGTCCAAGGATGGATCAGGTGGGGGATTCAACAGCTCCAGCAGATGGGAATCGATTGCAACTCCGGGGGTTTCCCCGCAGAATACCACGCGCCAGGGCGATGGGGTGTCGCTGTTCAGCATGCCGGGACGGGAAGGGATAGTGAAGTCGCAAGAGCCTTCTTCCGACTGCAATTTCATAGGCTCTCCGGTTCTCAGATCTGCTTCATGGATAGCCATGAAATGGCCTGTGCCAGTATCAATGGTCATGACGGGGAGGCGTACGGCATGACATACGGAGAGTTTTTCCGGGCCGATATTGGCGTTTTCTCCATTGTAGAACCAAGCGGTGTAATCTCCGGCAAAACGGAATTCGGTCGATTCTTTTTCAAATGGGCGAGTATTGTTTTCCGTATGGTGAATGTTGTAACGAAAGGCCAGCCCATCATCATAAAGCCGGACGACAATATCGATGTTAGCCGGAAATGTTTGTTGTGTACCGGATTCCGGGGATTTCAGGGGCAGAATGACTTCTTCATAGCGTTCCGGAACGAGGGATCGTTTACCCCAAACTGGTTTCCAGAATCCCCGATAGGATTTATGTTGCGGGGTGGAAATGTGCCAGCCGGAGCCGGGGACTTGCGTACCATCTTTTGTGGTATAGCCCATAGGAGATTCCGCAATGAGAGGAGTACCTTGATACGACAATGTGTACGTGACATTCCCCTGTGGAGTTTGCCGGATTTGGCAGGTTAATTGCTCGTTGGGAGACTTGAGCTGATACGATGGAGATGCATACGTTTGCAGCGACAGGCATACCAGTGGTAATATCAATGAAGTGATAGGAAACGATTTCATGAAGATTGAAGGAGAATGTGTTATCAATATGATGGAAGAGGCGGAATGTATGAGAAATCTTTTTAAAAATACGGATAGATATCCCTTGAATTATAAGAAAATAATTGAAAATGATTGTGTTATGATTCGATTGAGTGTCATTTGAACAATAATGAATTGTTTAAATAATTAATTTACAGCTTATTGTATATATAATTGGTTGAATTTATATTTGCAATAAGGCTGTTATTTGCTGGTTCCCGGTTTATTCTGTAGAGCAGACAAGCCAATCCTGCATTATCCTGTTTATGTCCTGTATTAAAACAGACTTATGGGGAACGATAACGATTCCGTGCAAGAGGAAGAGGGCGTGGAAAATTAGGATGGTGAACATTATTTGTCAGTGAAGCGGAACCAATTGAAGTCGACGTGTCCGTCTTTGCCTTCATCTTTGGTGGTGAAGTTGAACAGGGCAAAACGGTTGGCTGTCCAGGGCAGGCCGAGGCCCATTTTCAAAGTGTTGCCAATGGGTATGAAATGCTGACCGTCGGTGCTATAATAGAAGCGGGCTGTAAAATCTTTGTCCATGGCGCGAGCCCGTATCCAGAGTTTATTGCCGGTGAACTTCTCGACAGGTGTTTCTATAATTGCACCGTTGTTGCACATAACGATTTTTCTGGTGTTTCCGTCCTGGGTGACGGCGACATAGGCATAGGGAAATTGGAAAATACCGAATCCGGCGACATTGCCATCTTTTAGCCCGGAGACATCCATTTCCACGGTTCCTTCCGAATTGGGCCCCTGAACACGCTGTGTTAGAGTATTGCGCGCATCTTTCAGATCCCTGGCCGGGAGTGCTTTCAAGCGCATGAATCCGGACTTTTCCGTCAACGACCATTTGGTATTGTCGGGATTGTGGTTCCACTGCCATTGCAATCCCAGTTTCGGCGCATTAAATTCATCGGTCGTTGCGGGACTGCTTACGGGGAATGTTTTGCCGACAGCTGGTTTGGGATATGTGATGGCATCTTTACCATTGGCTCCCAGCATGGGCCATCCATCCACCCATGTGACTGGAACTAGGTAGGGTACGCGTCCGATAGCACCACGGTCTTGCATGATGATGAACCACCAGTCCCCGTTTTTTAATTGGACCATACCCCCCTGGTGCAATCCATTGCCGGGGTAGGAACTGTCGTCGTCCATGATCAGCTTGTGCTCATAAGGCCCGTAAATGTTGTCGGACCGGAGGCATATTTGCCATCCTCCGGTACCTCCTGCCGGACAGGTGATGTAGTACTTTCCGTTGATCTTGTACATGTGCGACCCTTCCATGCCGAATCCGCCGCCGAGAGTCTTACTGTCCTTGAAGCCTTTATCCCATATTTTGACGTTTTCTCCCTTGACGGATTTGACGTCGGAATTGAGTTCGGTGATGTACAAATCGTGTTGTCCATGAACGACATAAACCTTGCCATCATCATCGAAGAACAGACCGGGATCATACAGATATTCCGGGAAAATCGTTCTCTTCCAGGGGCCTTCGGGTTTGTCTGCTTCGCACACGGAAAAATGTCCCTTTTCGATACCGCGCCCATAAGGAGTGCAGAAGGCGACGTAGAATTTGCCCTTGTTGTAGCGAATGGAGTTAGCCCAGGAGCCATTGAGGTAGAGACTGCCGCCTTTCAAATCGTATCGCGGGTCTTCGTCGTAACGGTCAATGGCATAACCGATCATCTTCCAGTTGACCAGATCCCTGGATGTGGCGATGGGCGAGCCAGGAACATAGTGCATGCTGGTGGATACCATGTAGAAATCGTCTCCTACGCGGATGACATCGGGATCCGGCCAGTCCCCCCACATGAGGGGGTTGGTAAACGTGCCGTTGCCGTTGTCGGGAGTCCAGGCATACAGAGGGGCTGGGAAAAGGAGGCACAGGAGGCTTATGGTGCATAGCTTTTTCATGGTGATGGGGGGAGTATATTTCTTATAAATGTTTTTGGGGTGAGTCCCTCAGTAGTTTGTTTTTTGCAATGTCTGCGCTGGGCAGTCGACAGTGATTGTTTGTCCCGCTTTGATAGTGACATGTTGCCATTGCGGGAAAGCGATGACCGGGAGCGGCTTGCCAGCTTCTGCTTTGGATTCCGCGAAGATCGACACATTGGCAGCGAATGCCGTCGGATTGAATATTTCAAGAATGGCACTGTTGCCGGATCGGTTTTTCACGGTAGCCTGAACATGGTCGAAACAGTAGAAATGTTCCGAATCCGTGCTGACGTAGATCCCCGGAATTTCCAAGGCCATCATGGCTCCGTTGGTTTCGTTCCATCCTGTATATCCTTCCCAGGAACCTCGACTATCTGCATCGCAATAAGTCAGGCGTTCGGAAATACGGCCATTGGGCTGGATTCCCTCGGCATGTGCATGGAGTACGTCACGGAGCAGTTCTGCATATCGTTCGTCCCCACTTTGACGATAGAGCCTGAACAGGACTTCGCCGGACTGAGTGCAGAATCCCGGTGCGCTATGTTTATTTTGGGTACTGGCCCAGACAGCTCCGGCCAATTTGGCACCGTGTTGAGCCAACGGTGTTTGTGGCGGAAGGATGTAGTCGTAGGACACCGTCCATGTCGCAACCAGGTGAGCGGCATTTCGGCAACGGTCGAGCCATACGGAATCTCCGCTTGCTTCGTGGAGCGTCATGAGTGATGTTGCAAGGGCAATGGCGGTTTCGGAATCCGCATTTTGCAAGATGTCGGCACAGGCTCCCGTCGTCATACCCGTGTTCTGGAAAAGCCCGTTGTAATATTCGGCGGCCTCTTGGGCGGTGGTCAGATAGCTTGGTTCGTTGAAATACGTAGCAGCCAGAGTGAGACCGGCGACTGCCATGACGCCACCGGATGTGTTGTACACGGCAATGTCACCTGTGCCATTGTGCAGGAAATTCCCCCATTGGCGTTCCCGTTTCCACGTTTTGACAAAGGCATCGGCAAGGTAGCGAACTTTTTGTTCCCATTCCGGATTGATTTCTTCGGCATGTCCCTGTTGCTTGAGGAGCATGAATTGTTTGACCATCCAGTACAGGACGTCGGCATTCTTGCGGGTCAGGACAATTTCGGGTGTTTCATCATATCCTTCGCGTCCGAAAGGCTTGCCGTCCTTGTTCAAGGCTCCGTAAAAATATCCGGATTTTCCTTGTCCGTATCCGAGGCCGAAGTCGAATGTGGATTTTACCTGATTGCGGTGTCTCTGGTCACCGAGGGCCAACATGGGGAACGTGTTCATGAGTCCGCCAATCCAACCGTATGAAATCCATTCTGCATTTTCCGGGCAATAGAACTGATGTTTCCGGCCTCTGTAGAAACGCCCGTCGATGAGATCGGTCATCATCCGGAGAACTTCAGACTGGGGTATCAGGTTTCGTGGACTATTAGGCCCGGTGAGGTTTTTCCTGATGCTCATGAACTGATCCAGAAGAGCAGGAATATCGCGAGCCGGGAAAGAGTAAATTTGGACGCGAACGGAGCAGGTGTCCCCGGTATTCCAGGTTGTGCCGCGATCAGGACTGGTACTGAATCCGATGAATTCCGGTTTCTTTTCCCGGACGCCGGGAAAAGAAACGACCAGTGAAGCCTGTGTCCGGTCTGGGGATTCTTCGAAGATAAGCCCGTTGTCGAGTATCTCTCCATTTTTTCTGATTCCCTGTTCCGCCAGCAGGATAAAGCCACGGTTGTTTTTCCTGTCGAAAATACACATGGCAGGCGTGGCGGCGTTCCCTGTCAGCACTTCCAGACGCGATACATCGCCTTGATTGGGTGAGAGCTGTGGGACGGGCGCCGTTGTCTGAGGCAGATCCTTTTTGTAAAGATCGTTTCGATCAAGGCCTTGAGCGTAGGGGCGGTTGACTAGGCGATTCCGGTTGCCGTTGTACACGGAGGAGGGGATCATGAGGTAGTTTTCCGAATCCCAATTGAGGAAATCAAAGGCCAGGGCGAATCCTGTCGAATCCTGTGAAGGCCCGAGTCGGCGCACGTTGAAGGTGATTTCTGCTGCTGTGGTCCCTTCTGGCATGGGCTCTTGCCTAATTCCTTTCCCTGGTGGAATTTTGGAGGCAATGATCGCATACTCCCATTCTTTTCCTTGCAGCTCGTCGGAGAACAAATGAAGTTGTTTTAGCAATGCTTTCTCATACCGACATTCCAGAAGACGCACCCTTCCTTGGAACGGGGACAACACAGGAGACAGGTGGGCCTCCATGTGGTACATGTCCGGGGCGGAAGGGGCATCGATTGGAATCCACGGAATTCGTTCCTCAGCCATCCCTTGGGATATGGAAATAGCCAGGAGAAGGCCGGCCATTATTTTTTGATGACAAACCATGCTGTTCCTTGGGGGGTGAGGGTGACGGGAATCTGGATTTCGCAGGCGTCGTTCATCTCAAATGGACGGCTGGTGCCTGTTTCATCCGTGACAGTGGCCTGTCCCTTCAACCCGGTATAGTAGAGGGGAAGGGTTAGCGTTTGTGTGATGTCCCTGTTGGTTGGGTTGAAGACGACTACCAGCCCTTTTTCTTCAAGGAATGGGTTGGCGTGCATGATGCAGTCCAGATCGCGCCCGGTCGGACGACTGATGTGGATGATCTCCGATGTCAGGATGGCGCGGTGGTCCTTGTACCAGTCGATCCATTTCTTGACCATGGCTTTGGTTTCCGGCGTATCATAGAGCCGGTTGCCACGTATGGTGAGCATGCAACCACTGGCGAGGTATTGGATGAGTTGTTGTTCGTAACGGGACAGATTGTCCTTGAGGGGTTCCAGGCCGACGCGGGGGTCGTTGGTGTAGAAGCCAACGAGCTGGAGCGTCATCCAGCCCATGGTGGGGAGTTTGTGCCAGGTGCCATCGTAGATGTATTGGCGGCCTAGCAAAAGCTGCTGCTGAGGGCTGAGGTTGGCGCTGGCTTCTCTGTAGCCCATGCCGGTGGTGCATTGGCCGTTGAGGAAATACCAGTCCGGGATGGGGATGAAGACATCGCGCCGTTGCAGTTCATGGAGGATGTCCACATAGGCTTTCCATTGTTCCCATTGGGAATCATTCATGCCTCGGTGATGGGGGTGCTTGGTGGATGCGCAGATGTCTCCATGGTAGGGGCCGTCCATGTTGTAGCTTTTCAATCCCGTTTTATCGAAGAATTCCCACATTTTGGGGAAGTAACTGTCTTTCCATGCACTGGCGACGCAAACGCTTTGCCCGAACAGGGAACCGGGCTTGCCAGTTTCCGGGTTGACGCAATCAACTTGTTTCCCCCGTCCCCGGGAAGCGATCTGGAGTTCGTACCCTCCGATGATGATACCCCGTTCCCGGGCATAGGTGGCAATGTCTTTCCAGAAATTCACGTAGTCGGGATTCAGATTGTCGTGCTGGATGCCGACCCATGCCATGATGTCGAGGCGTTCCATGCCGAGCTCGGCCATCTGGTCGATGAAGGCTTTGAGCTTTGCCGGATCATTGGATGTGATACCCCCGGTGAGTAGCGATTCTGTTACCTGGGGAGCCAAAACCCGATACATGCGGCGGTGCGCGAGGGATTTGCGTTCCCGGTCATCGCTGTCCTGCAGCAACTCGAAGGTGACAAATGATTGGAACGGACGATTTTTTGCAACGGCCGTATCCGGGCCGACCGGAAGCCGGCTGATGAGCATGTTGCGGTGCGGGAAGTCGAGGAAGGCGTCTTCGGCCTGGTTCTGCGATGCCCATGTGTTGTATTCAGGATCGACGCTCCACAAGGTGGTGCTTTCTCCTGCCTGGTAGGGTTGGGGCGTGCCTTTGAAGTGCATGAGAGCACTACCCTTGATGTTGCCGTTGACCAGGGCGAATGAGAAGTCGCTTTCTACATGGAGGCGGTCCCTCTGATCCTGATTGACGGCCAGAATTTCGCATTCGGTTTCATTCAAAATCATATCCCTGTCGGAAGCATTCTCGACTTCTATCCACTTGGCCATGACGGGGATTCCTTCGTAAATCTCGTAATGAACCTTTACTTCCACCCCCTTGACATGGGTCATCTCTTCCGTGGGCTTGTAGGTCATGACGAGCTGGAGACCTTTTGGCGGCCATTCGGTTGCTTGAGCGTTGTATTTTTTATTCCATGTGTATCGCTTTGCGGGCGTGTCGGTTTTGATGGAGACGAGTTGAAATGCCTGCTTGTCGGACTTCATTCCGGGCAGCCATTCTTCCAGAAGATAGGAACACTCCGGCTGGTTTTTCAGGCCGCCAACATCATACCAGACGTCGTCAATTTTGAGGCGTGCCTCCGGTTTGACGGCACGGATGTATTCAGCTCCGTTGGAAAGGTTTTTGTAACTGATGCAGGCGATGTTGTCTCCCAGGTGGAATGTCCTGCTGACCAGTCCGTTGGTTAATTGGAAGCGCGTTGAACCACCTTCTTTCGCTTTCCGGACGAGTAGTTTGCAGGAGCTCGCTTCAGGAGAGAGTAGCCAGTCGCAAGAGGGCTTCTCTTCGGGAAACACCTGTACGATTTCTTTTCCGGGAGCAGGGCTTTCCAGTTCCCGGATGAGTGTTTTCCGCTCCTCCAGGCGTTTGACGTTTTCCTCGCTCATGGATTGCCTGTTGAACAACAGGTCTGTCCCTGCAGAGAATTCCCCCTTCTCAAACGTGCTGACACGTACTTCATAAACCATACTTTGGAAGCTTTCCTGCATCCCCCCGGCGCTGGCGGCAATGGAAAAATGGGGGGCATACTCCGCAGGGGTGGAGAATGTGGCCACTTGTTCTCCATTTTGATAGGCTATTCCCTTGCCGTCTTCCACGACGATGGCGAGGTGTACCCATTGATTCTGCTGTGCTTTGCCGAGTGAGACGGATTCTTTGGAGTCGATGGCCCATTTTCCTTGCCGGATGCCTATGGAACAACCTTTTCCGGCTTCTCCATTGCATAGAACCTGGTGAAAGACATCGTTTTGCGGGATTTCAACCGCTTTAACCCAGACTTCCAGAAGCTGGTTCCGGTTACCGGGAGAAGTCCCCAGTGCCTTGTTGATGGCATAGCCGGCTCCCTCCTTGAACAGAACGCAGCCTTCGCCCTGCAAAGCTTTGTCTGCCGGCGCATCGGCATAGAACAAAGGCTTGCCAACAGAGCGCAGGACATCGTCTCCAGAGGAGGACGGCAACGATTCCGGTGCAACAGCGTACGTGACATTTCCTGATCGCCCGAAGTTGTAATGGGCAAGCGGGGTGACTTTCGCATGGGTTGTGATACCTGACAGTAAAATTACCGCCAGGATAGCTGGGGTTGGCTTCATGATTATGGGGCTGGTTGAGATTGGATCTCCATGGGGGCTTTCATGGGCAGACTGCTCCATGGGCCGGGGATACACGAAGGCGCATTTCTGGAAGCGCGCTGGAAATCATGGTCGATCGTCATGGGGGAGCCATCCGGATTTTCGTACAGACATTTGGCGATGTGGGTTCTTCCCAACAATTGTGTGGTGACAGGGGGAAGCTGTTTCAGGGAAATGTTTTGATTCCACGGAAGTGAGATGGCACGCAGCGTGTTCTTTTCATCGAATGCGAGTTTGATGTCTTTTGCCGGAAGAGTGGTTTCGATGGCATCCGTTTCTCCGGGTGCTGGTTTGAGATCGGCAAAATAGAGATTGCCACTGATCCGGGAGGGGTAGGGATATTGTGCAAGTGCTTCCAGCCCCGTTGTTTTTTGCCCATGCAGGGGTGCGAAGATGTTGTAGTAATACCGGTCGTCTCCAGCCCGGATGATTTCCAGCCCCTTGATGTCCGTTGAGTGGTTGAGGTGGTAGGGTGTGAAGCGGGAATGGTCTGGAAAGATACGGAGAAAACCGCCGAAGAAATTGTGGACAAAGGCATATCCTTCCGAGTCGCAGAGAAGGTTTTGCGGGGAAAGCATAATGTTGTTGTCAATCATGCCGGGGCCGTGATCCACTTCCAGAAAGAGATCCTGCTGATCGTTTTTGTACAGGAGATTGCGAGTTACGCGAACCCCCTGTGCCATCCAGTCCAGCCAGATTCCCCGGCCTGTCTGATGGATGTGGTTGCCGGCCAGGGTTACGTCGATGGCTCCATGGAATTTGATGCCGGCGATTTCTGCACCGGAGAATTGCCTTTGGGTCCAGATGTCATAGATGTGGTTTCCTTCGATCGTGCTGAAGGCACAGCCCATGCTTCCGCAGATGCCGGTTTGTTCGCAGTTGTAGATCGTGTTGTTACGGACGATGTGGGAGCCGATATCCTCCCTGTTCCAGCCCTTGCGGAGGACTCTGAAAATGACTTCTATGTAATGAATTGTCCCGTTTTTATCCTTTTGAGTACACTCAAGATTATGACCGGTAGCTGCATCCTTGCCGAGAGTGATACCATTGCAACGGGAATCGTGGATGATATTGTTTTCTATGATCCATCCCTTGTTCCAGTTGGTCGAGACCATACCGACCTGGTGGGCGGTGGGGGCTGCCCACTGGGTGGCAGCCTGGCAGATTTCAAAACCTTGAAGAGTGATGTAGTTGACGCCTTCATTCTCTGGATAAAAACAGGAGGAACGCGTCGTGATTTCCGTAAGGGCTTCATTGGGATTTTCCCCTTGGGTGTTGATCCAGAGAGTAACACCATCGTCATCCGATTCGACGAACCATGTCCTCAAGGAGTCCTGCTGATAAACGGCTCCGGGAAAGGGCTTGGGATTCAGCACTTTCTCTCGGGTGTCCATTTCAAAAAGAGCCTTGCCATTCACAAAAATGGCTCCTGTGTGATGGTTGCGTCCCTGGTTGGAAAACCAGTCTCCTTCGATCAATTCCCGGAACGGGTGCATGTGTTTACCGAAAAAGGAATGGGGGAGTTTGATGTTCCAGACATTGGGAACATCGGTTTGAATCCATCCCTTGACGATCTCTGAACCCTTGATGACGGGACGTTCGCCGGGAGCGGCCTGGTAGGTGATCCTGTTTTCCGGAGAGAGACCGCCACGGGGCGGGTTGACAGTTTCCCGGTAGGTGCCTGCATGTACGGAGATGACGTCACCGGGGACGGCTTTTTGCGCGGCGGCGGTGATGGTCTTGAAAGGGTTTTCCTTTGTGCCCGCGTGGTTGTCGCTCCCTTGTGGGGAGACATGGTATTCCGCCGCGTACAGGGGAAGGAACGCGAATCCCGCCAAAAGCATGGGGGCAAAGTGAGTAAGTCGGAGGTTCATGATATTTGTTGTTAGGAGATATTTGTTGCTTGGGGTGGAGAGAGATTGATTTTATGGCCGGATGGGCAGGGGGTGTGTTCTGACCGGAAGATCGGCCAATGGGCCTGGGACACAGGAATCGTTCTTTCTGGTATTGCCTGCAAAATCGTAGTCAATGACAATGGGAGAACCGTCCGGCAATTCATAAGGGCATTTTGTCATGCGGTTTTTGCCCAGAAGGGAGGTGGTGACGGGCAGAAGCTTTTTCAGGGAAATGGCTTTATCCCAGGGCAATGTCAGAGAGAGAAGTTTTCCTTTTTCATCAGACTGACGTTTGATGTCTTCCTGCTTAAGGGATGTTTCTACAGCTTCCGTTTCTCCGGGAGCCGGTTTGAGTCCTGCAAAATAAAGGTTGCCGCAAATTTTCGAAGGGAAAGGGTAATGGGCGAGAGCTTCCAGTCCGGTTGATTTCTGTCCCTGGAGGGGAGCGAATATATTATAATAATATCTGTCGTCTCCGGATTTTATGCGATCCAGTCCCATGATTTCCGTCGAGTGATTCAACTGATAGGGGGTGAAACGGGCATGAGGTTCCGGGCGGATGTCTAGAAAACCGCCAAAGAAATTGTGTGCGAACGCGTAGCCTTGAGAGTGATAATATATATTTTTCCGGGACAGCATGATGTTGTTGTCTATGAGCCCCGGTCCATGGCTGACCTCTATGTAAAGATCATCCTGATCGTTGTCGTACAGGGTGTTTCCTGTGACGTACACGCCCTGGGCCATCCAGTCCAGCCAGATGCCGCGTCCTGCCTGGTGGATATGATTGTTTGACAGGGTGGTGTCTATGGCTCCATGAAATTTGATACCGGCCATTTCATATCCGGCGAAGAGCCGCTGTACCCAGATGTTGTAAACGTGGTTGCCCGTGACTTCACTGAAAGCACAGCCCATGCTGCCGCAGATGCCGGTCTGCTCGCAGTTGTAGATCGTATTATTGCGGACGAGGTGGGAGCCTATGTTCTGCTTGTTCCAGCCTTTGCGGAGGACATTGAAAATGACTTCTATGTAGTGGACGCTTCCGTCCTTGTCTCGTTGAGTCGTGGCAGGATTATGCCCGGTCGCCGCTTCCTTGCCCAACGTGATGCCATTGCAGCGGGAGTCGTGGATAATGTTGTCTTCAATGATCCAGCCCTTGTTCCAGTGGGTGGAGACCATGCCTATCTGATGAGCGGTGGGCGCGGCCCACTGGGTGGCTGCCTGGCAGATTTCAAAGCCCTTGAGAGTGATGTAGTTGACACCCTCGTTTTCCGGGTAGAAGCAGGTGGAGCGTGTGGTGATCTCCGTGGTTTCCTGGTTGGGGTCGGCTCCCTGCGTGTTGATCCACAAGGTGACGCCTTCGTCATCCTGTTCCACAAACCAGACCTTCAGGGAATCATCCTTGTACACAGCGCTGCCGATAGGCCGGGGCTTGAGAACCTTGGCCTTCGTATCCATCTCAAAGAGGCTCCTACCGTTCAGGAAAATCATTCCCGTATGGTGGTTTCGGCCGTTCTTGACAAGCCAGTCCCCTTCCACCTGTTCCCGGAAGGGATGATTATGCTTGCCGAACCAGGAGTGGGGCAGGCGCAGGCTCCAGACGTTGGGCGTGTCCGACTTGACCCAGCCCTTGACGATTTCCGATCCCTTGATGACGGGCCGTTCGCCGGGAGCGGCCTGGTAGGTGATTCTGTTTTCCGGCGAGAGACCGCCACGGGGCGGATTGACGGTTTCCCGGTAGGTGCCCGCATGTACGGAGATGACGTCACCGGGGACGGCTTTTTGCGCGGCGGCGGCGATAGTCTGGAAGGGGGCTTCCTTTGTCCCTGCGTGGCTGTCGTTTCCCTGTGGGGAGACGTGGTATTCTGCCGCGTACAGGGGCAGAAACGCGAATCCCGTCAGAAGAATCCGGGTAAAAGGAATGGGGATAATGTGCATGATGAAGTAACTGCTCTTTTTAAGTTTTGCCGGAAAAATGTTCGGCATTAATTAAAAATCTTTCTCATAATACGTTTTTTTTGAAATTGTTCCGGAAGTGTTTCGCCCCTGTTGAGGTTGCCGTGACGAGTAAATTTATTCTTTCTGCTGCCGGGTTTCTGCTTGGGGTTGCCAATCTGCTCTGACCGTAACGAATCCCCGGGCGGGAATGGTCACATTTCCTTTGTGGATTTCGGACGTCCCCGGTTCTTCGTTGAACGTGCAAAGAGAAACACGTTTGGGCTGATCCTTTTTCCAGGTCAGTTTGACCTGGCTCTCCTTGTCCGAAACGGAGCGCAGGCGGATAATCCGGGAGACTCCCTTGTTTATGGTCTTTACCATTGTGATCATGACGGCGTCATCTCCCGAGATCACCAGATTTTGGGGACATTCATATTCTTTATCGACCGGAACGGCAATAAGAGGCTGGAATTGTTCGAGGCCGAATCTATTGGATTTTACCGCGTCATAGACGCCTTTTGCCGGGAGGACGCTGTATTTGAATTCGATCTTTCCTTGCTGTGACAGGGGGAAGTTAGTGTGCCAGTGATTGTTGAGCGCCCAGGAATAAAGGGTGGCGGACGGTTCCAGTTTTCTCAGCCATTTAGGAGAACCAAAGGCTCCCCCCAGGATGTTAGCGGTCATGTCTCCCGATTCGAAAACCGGCGCATTCAGGGAGCACCACGTTATGTTTTTGTTTTTGTTGGAGATGTTCAGCCAGCGCTGGACGGCGATCCAGTTTCTGTTGGCGACGGGAAGCTGGTCTTTTTCCAATTCCATGGCCCCCCATGGAATGTCCGCCCTGATTCTCGGCTGGGGAATATCGAAACCGAAACCAAAGTGAACGCCTTCCTTGGCGGTTACGGCTATTTTATCTACGGTATTGCGGAAGGAGACGGCAGGCTGTCCCTTTACCACAGTGATTTCCCTGGATAGCGAGCTGCATTCCTCCGCCTGGGATTCTATGAGAAGGGTATTGATGAGGGGGCCCTGCTCCCTGGCCGTTATCTTAATGTGGTGATCCTTGATCGCCTTGTCGGAGGAATCCGCGCCCTTGAGATAACGGAAGCTGTTGATGGCCGTTTTGGCTTGTTTGTCTGCAAATTCTTGTCCTTCATGGACAAGGCTGTCCACATCTCCCGTTGCCGGGTTCAATTTGACGACGACGGATCCGTTGTCAAGAACGGGGGCGGCATTCTTCACCGGAGGAACCGTTTGTTCCTGTTGGTTTTCCAGCCGGAATTTTTTGGCGCCCAGCGGCGGAATATTTTCTGCCAGGAAGGCCAGCTCTCCACTTGAAAGTTTTTGGCAAAGCACTTGTTCTCCCGTTTCCTCATTTACAACCGATGTATGGCCTCCGCAAACCTCGGGAGAGAGTTTTACAAGACCGCTCCGTTTCCAGGAGAGGGTGTTGAATACGCAAATGGTGTCCGACGGACGGCGTATGCCGCTGACAATGGAATCCAGCCAAAGTGTGCATAATTTCTCCGCGTTTCTGAAATAATCGAGTTTTTTGTTCAGGATTTCGTCGCAGATAGGCTGCTGCTCCGGTCTCATATAGGCCCAGGTGTGTTCTGTTCCCAGGATTATATTCCTCCATATCTCTTCCACTGTTTTGCGGGAAACGGGTTTTCCCGGATTCAACATGCTCCACAGGGTTTCTCCTTGCAGCAGGCGTTCCTTCACTTCCCTATTGCGTCCCGGGTAGGCCGCGTGGGAGCCGAGTCCATCCGTCCAGTACTCGGTGAAGTCTCCTTTCATGACGGGAATGCGGTCGCCATACTTTTTCGCAAAAGCTTGCATGATGTCCGTTCCCGTGCAAATGCGGAGCTTGGGATAGGCATATTCCGCATTCCAGCTTTTTACGGCTTCCGGCAGATCGAAGTCAACGGGTGTATTGTCCGCAATGCACCAGGTCATGGGAAAAATATCATACGGGTAGGTGTCCGTTTTTTCCAGTTCGGGAAGTTTCTTGTCCAGGTAGGAATCAATGAAGTTTGCTCGGGGATTGTCGGTCTGTACGAATCTCAACAGTTTTTCGGGATCGGTCTGACCGGCCATTTTGGGCCAGAACATGTGTCCTTTTATTTTAGCTCCCGGCGTATAGTCTCCCGGCTGCAGAAACAGGATTTTTGATTTGCCGTCGGCGCTCTCCCACCAGAAGGGATGGAAGTTTATTTCGTGAGCGAGGCCGGTTCTGTCCGAGCCGTTGAACAGCGCCAGGCAATATTTTATCCCCATGTGAGCGGCGGCGGGCACCACTCCCCACGAGACTCCCGGGATGTCGACCTGAACCATGGTCTCCACTTTCTTCCCGGTTTGCTTTTCCAGCGTTTTTCCATATCGGAAGAGCTCAAGCAATTCCTCTTCATTGGCTGCGCTGGTATTGGTGTTGACATATCCGGCATCGACGGAGATTTGTCCCCGGGCAATGGCCTGAAGCAGTTTTTCCCCTTTTTCCCGGGGTTCCGTTGCCAGGTATCTCTCGATGGGCCAGGTGACTTCCGGGTTCCAGACAAACCGGGCGCCGTCCGGATAGTCTTTGGTTTTTTCCGCCAGTTGCATGGCGTATTCCAGATTTCTTTTGTGAATGATTTCCACATTGTCCTGGGTATTCGTGTACCCGATGTCCACATGGGAATGAGGATAGATGTAAACGTTCCAGTAGCGCAATTTGGGAACGACTATCTCTTTGGATAGAGTCCGGTTGTTTTCCCGGATCAGATCAATTTTTACCCGGGCGTCCTCCGATAAGCCGACATTTTCGGGCAGCAGGACGGAGAGGGCGGCCTCTCCGTTGTTTTTCACGGGGAGGCTTTCCTGCTTGCCGTTGACCGATATTTCCAGACTGCCGTTTTGCAAAGGCGTTTTCCCCTTGTATGTGACGAGTATCTCACGTCCGGGCTTGTGGTCGTCCCGGTATTTGTAAAAATTGGTTATTTTACACTCAAGGGATTCTTCCGGAGCTTCTTCCGCCGCCGAAACACAAAAAACGGAAACGGCCATGAAGAAAGGCAGGATAAAGTTTTTCATGATATTTTTGATGGTATGGGGCTAATGAGGGTTCACTCCGGCGAGAGATTCGTAATGAAAATATGATCCGCCTTTATGACCGGTCTGGTTTAGTCTTTCAAGGGGTATACTTTGACTTCCTGAATGCCGGATCTGGTGAAATCGACAGGGCCGGGACAGAGGCCGGGGAAGTTTCTCTTGTTTCCAGGATAGTCCGTATCAAAAACGATAGGGGTGCCGTCTGCCTGATCAAAACTCTGGTTGGGAACGACAGCTTTGCCCAAATCCGCACTGCTCAGCGCCTTGTCGGTTCCCATCTGCTGACATCCCTCGGGAACATTGATTTTCAGATACCAGCCGTCCTTTTTCTGAATGACCTTGATACCGGGGTCGAACCCGGATTTGACACAGGAATTTTTTTCGAATTTGGAGGGGATGGACTGCAGGAGGAACAGGTTTCTTTCCATGGTTACCGGCATTTTGCAGGCGTTGTAGGGGGTGAGATCCATGGTCGTGAAAATATTGCCGTAGAAAGCCGAGTTGCCGCATGGACAACTGTGCCGTCCCGCTATTTTGGTATCGTGAGGGAACATGTAGGGTGTTTTTCGCTGATCCTCGTCTCCCGTGGGATACAGTTTGCCGGCCATCAGATTGTTCACGAAAACCGCGCCGCGCGAGAGCTTGATTTGATTCAGTGCCTCCGTCAGCAGGATGTTGTTGTCTGTCAAAATCGGGCCATGGTTAACCTCATACGACAGGTCGCCCACATTATTGTCATGAAGGAAATTTTTCGTAACGCGGGTTCCCTGCGACATCCAGTCGAGCCATATTCCCGTTTTCGTACGATAGATATGGTTCTTGCCGATCACGACGTCCACCGGAGCGTGCAGTTTGATTCCGGCATGTTCATATCCCCAGAAGGGCTGGTGGAGCCCCGTTTCAAAAATGGTATTATTCTCGATCCTGCTGAAAATGGCCCCGAGACTTCCGGCTATTCCCGCCTGACCGCACCAGGAGATGGTGTTGTTCCTGACAATGTGGCTGCCGATGTGCTCCTTGTCCCACTTGTTTTTCAACGCGCGTTCAATGGTCTGGACGAATCCCTCTTCCGATTCGGATTTGTTGTCCCATTCGTCTCCATATTTGCCCAGGGTGAGCCCGACGCATTTGGAGTGGCTGATGGTGTTGTTTTCAATGACCCAGCCCTTGCTCCAATGGGTGCCTATCAAGCCGATTTGTTCCGCTGTGGGGGGGGCCCAGGGCGTGGCGGCATGGCTCATATCAAACCCGCGAACGTGAATGTAGTTGATGAACGGCTTTTCCGGATAGAAGACGGATTGGCGGGTATTGATTTCTACTGTTTCCTCATTGGGATTGCTGTTGAAGTTGGCCCATATTGTGGTGGTGCCGCCTTCCACTTTGCAGAACCAGAGCGCCTTGCCGCCCTTGTTGTTCAGGACGGCGTCCAGCTCCTGTGACTCAAGCAGGTTTTTGTTGTTCAGGTAAACGTCTCCGCTGTGGCACCACTGGCCTCTGCTGAGCCAGTCGCCATGGATGTTGTCGGAGTAGGGATTGAAATTGCCAAAAAATTCGTTGGGAATCTGGACGTTCCAGGTAGTTTCATTTACTTTTTTCCATCCCTTGATGATTTCCGAGCCCTTGATCTCTACTTTTTCTCCCGGACTTGCCTGGTAAACAATAGGCTTGTCCGCAGATTCTCCCCCCCGGGGCGGCGATACGCGTTCCCGGTATGTTCCTTGATGAACCGTAACAACATCTCCCGGAACTGCTTTCTGGGCAGCTGCGGAAATGGTTTTCAAGGGAGCTTCCGGCGAACCTGCATGGTTGTCGTTTCCATTCGGCGATACGTGGTATTCTGTCCCCGGAGAGAGGAAGGAGAGATGAAGGCCAATAAGGATTGAAAAGAGACTTTTCATAAAATCATGAGAGTATGGATTGAGGAAGATGGAGGTGATTGCGGTCGGAATATCTTATTTGGTGTGTGCTCGGAGTGAGTGGGGAAACCTTAAAAAAATACGGATGAATGCTTTTTTATTTATCAGAAAAGATAGGATGATACGTGTATGATGCTTCTAATTATCATCCATAAAATGATAAGGGAGTGAGATAGATTCTTTATTGTCATATATTTAGATTAATCTGATTTGATATGAAAATTTACGGTAAGTCGATTTCATGCCCGATTGCTGTTTTCATCCGGACAGTACTGGTGAGATGAAAGGGCAGGATATCTGGTTTGGATATGGTCTTTTATCATGGAGCTGGAATGATGCTGTGCCGGGCCAGGTGTGCGTATATGATAAAGGGCATGATGAAATCTATTGTCAGATCGGTTGCCGGTATCATATGCGCTGTGGCATTGCCCGTTTTTACTCAAGAGGCGGTTCAGGAGGTTTTCCCCTGTGACAGGGCGGTCAATGTTTTTAGTGCAGGTCATGGCAATTCCTACGCCTCGATCCGTATTCCTGCCCTGATCAGTATGGGACCGGGGCAATTGATTGCCTTTGCTGAGGGGAGGTACAAAAATACGGACCAAGGTCAGAACGATATCATTATGAGCCGCAGCAAGGACGGAGGTAAAACATGGAGCCGTCCGCGGGCGATTGCCAAATCACATGGTGCGACTTTTAATAATCCCAGCCCAGTGTATGATGCAAAGAGTAAGACAATCACAGTGGTTTTCCAGCGGTATCCGGAAGGAGTGTCGGAGCGTCAAGGAAATATCCCCGATGGGTGGGATGATTCGCGGTGTATTCGCAATTTCATGATTCAGAGCCGTAATGGTGGGACTTCCTGGAGCAAGCCTGTAGAGATAACTCAGACTACTAAGCGGCCTGCCGGAGTGGATATTATGGCTTTCGGCCCTAATGCGGGTGTGCAATTGAAGAATGCTCCTCATCGTGGACGGCTACTGATACCGGCGAATGAAGGCCCTTTCGGGAAGTGGGTGATTTCTTGCATTTACAGCGATGACGGAGGCAAGAACTGGAAACTTGGCAACCCGACGACGAATCAGCAGGGAATGGTGAATGAGACTTCTATTGCCGAAACAGATAACGGTGGCGTTGTCATGGTAGCTCGCCATTGGGGTGGCGGCAATTGCCGTCGTATCGTCTGGTCGGAAGACGGAGGTGAGACATGGGGCAAGGTACAGGATGCTCCGGATTTATTTTGTGACAGTACACAGAATTCCCTGATGACGTATTCTCTGTCGGACCAGACGGCCTATGGGAATAAAAGTCGCTTGATTTTTACCGCTCCCGGTGCTGGACGCCGCGTCAAAGGTACGATTGCCATGAGCTACGACAACGGTAAAACATGGCCTGTAAGCAAATTGCTTGGCAAGGGCGGTTTTGCCTATTCCAGTACGGCGATGGTGGCTCCCGGCGTGGTGGGGGTGCTCTATGAGGAAAATGCGAATAACATCAAAAATCTGAAATTCGTGCCCGTTACGATCGATTGGCTGACGGATGGGAAGGATACCGGCCTGCCTGCCGGGCAGAAACCTCCTGTCTTTCCCTAAACATGTGTTTCGGCTTGATAAATAATAGCGGAGCTGCGTTGCTCAGCTCCGCTTCTTTTTGAGTTTCGGTATCTAGAGGAAGCCGGTAATGACTTCAGGAGACCTGTCTCTGGCCTTTTTCGTAGTTGGAGTTGATACGGTTGATTTCCTTCTGAGTGATGGAATTTTCGCGCAAGGGTTTGTTGGTCATATTGCGTTCCAACGTGTAGCCGAAGCGTTTCTGAAAGTGTTTTTTGTGGGATTCGAGCTTTTTCTCGAATTCTTCCAGCGAGGGGTGCTTGCTGAATTCTCCCCAGCAGTTTTCGGAGACGGCGATGGCGCGGGGAAAGGTCATGTACATCAGGAGTTCGGCGGAGGGAATCCATTCGGCCCACATGCAGAGTTGGATGCCTTTGACGTGACTGGTGTCTTCCTTGGTTCGTCCATTGCGGGGATCGAAGTTGTAGCAGTCTTTTAGCAGGATGGGACTGCCTTCCGGCTTGAAGCGGGGATCCCCCTTGGGGTAGTTAAACTGGCAGCGTGCCAGATAGTATTTGAACTGGGGTGTGACGATAAGATCGATACCCTGTTCTTTAGTTTTGTCGATGCAACGGGGGAATTCTCCCGGCAGCCAGGACATGACGGTTTCCCCCTTGTGATAGTACGATTTGTTAATATCGTACCAAAGGATGGGTTTACGTTTTCTTTGGGCCAGCTGTTGGGTGAGGGAGGTGGTGAAGTCGCTCATTTCCGCATGGACGTCGTCGCCCTGGCCTTTGGCTGCCCTGGCTTTTTGACAGTCCGGACAATTTTTCCAATCGCCCATGGGGCATTCGTCACCGCCGATATGGACATAGGTAAACGGGAAAATGGATTCCAGGGTATTGAAGACGTCGGTGATGAATTTTTTGGTAGCCGGCTTTTGAGGACAAATGAGTTTGGAGGAAACACCTCCATGCGTCCAGACCTGGGCTTTTTTACTGTTGCAGCAGAATTCGGGATAGGAAGCGGCCAGGGCCATGTTATGGCCGGGCATTTCAACTTCCGGCAGAACTTTGATCCCGCGTTTGGCACAGTAGGCGACGAGATCGGCGAGTTCCTTTTTGGTGTACATTCCTTCGTTGGCGAGCAGGGAATTGTTCTGGTTTTTCGGAGCGGAGGGACGGACGGCTCCGATGGTGCGCAATTTATCGTAGCCGGGGACGGGTAGACGCCATCCCTGGTCTTCCGTGAGGTGCAGGTGGAGGACGTTGTATTTGTAGTAGTGCATGGCATCTACGAACTTGAGAAGCTCGGACATGGGGTAGTAATACCGTCCGACGTCGACCATCATGCCGCGCCAAGGGAAGTTGGGGCGGTCTGCAATTTTACCGCAGGGGATGCCTTGGGGGGTATCGGAGAGTTGGTCCCGCAATTGGAAGAGGGTGGCTGTCGCCATGGCCCGCCCATCGGGAGTGGAAAATTGGATGATGACTCCTCCAGGTGTGATATCCATGGTATATCCCTCATCCCCAAGCCCTGCTGTTTTCTGGGCTCGGATGACGCTGAGGTTTTTTGTAGTGCCGGTACCGGGGGTAACCTCGGCAGGTTCGGGGATGATGTTATAAAGGCTGTCGGCGAGACAAAGCTGGCAGAACAATTCCAGAATAAGTGCTATGTACGTTTTCATGGCGGGGAGTCGGATGTGAAAAAGTCCTCCGTCCGGACTTTTGAAAGCAAGGTTGGGACGGGGGACTTTGGAATCGTATTTGTGCTGATTTTATTAGTTGGTAGAGGCGGGTTCGGGATTGGCGTTACTCCCCTTGGGCGCACAGTCCCACTTGGGGGTGACGCTGAGTTTGCCTTTGGCTCCGGGGAATCCATCCGGCACCTGATATGCTTGACGGAGTTGTTTGTAGAGTTCGGTGAGTTTCCGGGTGTCTTCGGCATATTCCGGCTTGTTGTACACATTGTGCATCTGAGCAGGATCTTTTTCGTTATCGAAAAGCATCCATTCATCACTGGTCCAGAGGTAGGACAAGGTGTACTTGCCGGAACGCAGCCCGTCGTGGCGGGGGGCGTTGTGTTCGCCCGGGTTTTCGTAGAAGGCATAGTACAGGGGGCGGTCGGAGAAGTCTTTGTGTTCTCCGGTCTTAAAGAGCGGAGTGAGACTCTTCCCCTGGAAGGTTGCCATGTTTTCTGGCGTGGCGATACCGGCTACATCGCAGAAGGTAGGGGCATAGTCGATTTCCTGAACGAAGGCTTCGGAACGGACTCCGGGTGCGATATGCCCCTTCCAGCGCATGATGAGGGGCATGCGGAAGGACTCTTCAAAAATCCAGCGTTTGTCGTAGAGGCCGTGTTCGCCCATGTAGAAACCTTGGTCGCCGCAGTAGAGAACGATAGTATTCTCGGCAAGACCGTTTTTGTCGAGGTAGTCCATGAGTTGGCCGATGCTTTCATCGACGGACAGGACGGTGCCGAGATAATCCTCCATGTAGTGGCGCCAGCGTTGAAGAAGGATATCGTCCTTGTTCTTGATTTTGCCGCTTCTGATATCTTTAACTAGTTTTTCGGTACGGGCCTTATGGTAGTCGTACCAGGCTTTTTTCTGTTCAGGGTTCATCCGCCCCCATTCGGGCATAGGCCATTCGTATTTGGGGCATACGATCATTTTGCGGATGTCTTCCGGAACGACTTCTTTGATAAGGTGTTCGTCGGACCATACATCGAAATGGTTGGCGAGCGTTTGTTCCGTCTTTTTCAAGAAGTCGGGACGGTCGGAAAAGTCGTCCTTCAGGTTAGAGGGGGGATCAATCGTGTCGGCAAATTGTTTGGCTCGTCCCAGGTTCTGGATGGACGGACACCAGTTGCGGTGCGGTGCCTTGTGGCCGACGACGAGCATGAAAGGCTTGTCCTTGTCTCGCTTATCCAGCCAGTCGATGCTCTTTTGGGTTACGAGCTCGGTGGCATAGCCTGGGACGCGGGTGACGATCCTTTTGCCGTCTTTTCCGGGAGTGATGAAGTCGGGATTGAAATAGTTGCCCTGACCGGGGAAGATTTCCCAGTAGTCGAATCCGGTCGGGTTGGATTCCAAGTGCCATTTGCCGACAAGCCCCGTTTGGTAGCCGGCTTTCTGAAGCATTTTGGGGAAGGTGGGCTGGGAACCGTCAAAAGGCTTGGCATGTTCGTTGAACAGGTAGCCATTCATATGGGAATGCCTCCCTGTGTAAATGCAGGCGCGGGATGGACCGCACAACGAGTTGGCGCAGTAACTGCGATCAAAGACCATGCCTTCATCTGCCATTTTGTGGAAATTGGGATAAGGCATTGGAGAATCCTTATCGCAGGTGCCAAGAGTTTGATAGGCATGATCATCTGTGATGATCATAATGATGTTGGGGCGTTGTTCCTGTTCCTTAAGAGTTTGTTCCTGAGAGGAGGCACAGGTCGCGAATACTGCCGCAGGCAGTGCAATTGATAGGAGCCAGTTCATAAATCGCATGTATTGTACTCGAAGAGTTTCCCGTTGAAAGTTTTTTTTAGAATTAGGGGCGATTGTGGTTTTTGCAGTGGAATTTATGGCTCTTCACGGATGGGGAAGATTATGGCCCTTGATATGATTTTTTCCATAAAAATGAATGTCCATTTTCTTTGTGCGACAGCTTGTTCCCGAAAAACAGAGTACCCCATGGAGAGGTAGAGGGACAGATTGCGTTTGCTGAGATTGCTGGTGAAAAGTTCGAAGCGAACGACGGTATCGGGAGCTTTGTGCTCTATATAATTCAACAGTTGCTTCCCGTAGCCTTGCCCCTGGTAGCGAGGGTGGACCATGATTTTGCCGATGAAAAGATTTTTGTCTCGAATTGTACCTCGGACGGAGCCGATGAGGAGTCCTGCATTATTGTGCATGGAACAGATGATTGTGCCGGTTTCATATTGGCGTTTCAAATCATCCAGAGTTTCCAACAGGGGAGGAATGCGGTGATCTCCGACCAGTTCCGCTTCGCTGCGGTAGGCCAGATACTGGAGGTTCAAGATATCCGGTAGATCTGTTTCCTTGGCGAGGGATAGGCGGGGCGGGTGAATCATGGAGTTATCTTGAGGGATCCGCTTGGTGTTCCATAATCTCCTGAACGAAAGGTTTGGGCATGTAGTGTCGATCGAATAACAAGGGATAATCTACGCGGCCCCGGACGGGAAATCCGTTTTTCCATGAGTCTCCGTCCGTCAATCCCCATACCGTGACACGTGTAATGACATTGGAGTGTTTCAGAAAAAGATTGAAGAACTCTTTCATCCTGTTGTTCCACGCTTGCGATATGGCATCCGGCAGACCATCGGTGTATGGATCAATTGATTTCCGATAAGCGACCGTGTCGGCGATGTTGGCACCGGTTTGAACGTTTGGCAAGGCGCTCATATCCCATTCCGTAATCATGACGTTGACTCCGGCATTGCTGAAACTCAAGATGCTTTTCTCGAAATTGTCCGATTCGGGATACTTCATCCCCATATGGCCTTGCATGCCGACAGCATCAATGCGCAAACCCCGCTTTTTGAGCATTCCGATCAGTTCCACAACTTTGTTGCGCTTGGCTTTTGCATCCATGCCGTAGTCGTTGTAGTATAGCTCGGCTTGGGGATCTGCCTCGTGGGCATACTGGAAGGCAAGGGGAATGTATTCTTCTCCCAGGATTTCATAAAAGGGGCTTTTGCGCCAGGAACCGTTGGATTCAATAGCTTCATTGACAACGTCCCAGCCTTTGATGCGTCCCTTGTAGCGACCTACGACCGCATGGATATGGTCCCTCATGCGTTTTTTAAGTTCATCGGGAGATACCTTGGCTCCGTTTTCGTCAATACAGAACCATGGAGCGAGTTGGGAATGCCAGATGAGGCAATGACCAATGACGGCCATGCCGTTTTCTTCGCCGAAATGCACCAGCTTATCTGCATCGGCAAAGTTGAATCGGTTTTTTTCCGGATGGATGGCGGAACTCTTCATGCAATTCTCTGCTACGATGGAATTGAAGTGCTGCTTGATGAGCCGGGTTGCCTGTTGATCCCGTCCGTTAACTTGGCGGGTGTTGAGGGCGACTCCCATCAGGAAGTTTCCTTCAACGGCCCGTTTTAGGGAATGTTCGGTATGTTCTGCGCTTGACGCGCTTTTCACTTCAATGAAAAACGCACATACGATGCACAGAATCCCGATATGACACTTCTTCCAAATGTGATGCGTTTTCATGGATAAACGATTGGTATGGATTAGCCCGGGCGCAAGAGGGAGACTGGGTTATACAAGTCTCATTTGCCAAGCACATGATACGTCAATTGTTTCCTATTACCATGATAAATCGTTGTATTACACGGACGATTGGGGAGAAAGGGGCAAATCCGGTCCGTTATCCTGATTAAGGCAATAAAAAAACCCTTCTAACGAAGGGCTTTGTTGAACCACAATGGTGGGCAGGGCTGGATTCGAACCAGCGAAGTCGAAAGACAACAGATTTACAGTCTGCCCCGTTTGACCGCTCCGGAACCTACCCGTTCACGTGGTGCGGGCGGAATCTACCTGTTTTATGTAGTCGGATCAAGCCCTTTTTTGTATTTGGAGAAAAAAGTTTTTGGATGATCTGGCTAATTGACGGCCTGGACGGTTTTTTTCGTTTTGAACGCGTAGATGAAGAAGCCGGTTCCGATCAGGAAGAGGAAGAGGGAAAGGAATTGACCCCGAGTGAGATTGAACCAGACAGGGGAATCCGGCTCCCGGTAATTTTCGACGATAATTCGTCCTATGGCGTAGAGGAAACAGAAAATGCCGCTGAAGATGCCGTTGTAGGCTTTGGGGTAGAGGATACGTATACCCCAAAGGACAGTGAAAAGGATGATGCCTTCGGCCAGGCCTTCGTAAAGCTGAGACGGGTAGCGTTCGGGCAGGACGGATCCGACGATGTCTTTGATGGCCGGGGTATCACGAACGCGTTCGATCATCCATTGGGCCGAATAGGCGTCGGCTCGGTCGGGCAAAGGAGATGCCGCTGCCAGGTTTTGGAGGATGGAGTCGGGGCATTCGTCGTAGATTTTTTGAAGAGCCTGGTGGCGCAGTTGCATGTTTTCATGCAATTCGGCGGGGAATTTCATGCCGACCCATGAGTGGCTGTGGATAATGCGTCCATAGAGTTCTCCGTTGATGAAGTTGGCCATGCGTCCGAAGAAGAGCCCTACCGGAGCGACAATGGCAAGTCCGTCGGTGATGGCAACCCAGTTTATGCCGTGCTTCCGCGCATAGTAGAGAGTGAAAAGCGTGACTCCGATGATACCTCCGTGACTGGCCATGCCTCCTTCCCAGACGCGGACGGCGGTGAGAGGGTCGGCCAGGAAAGCGTCCAGTCCCCGGTTGGGGATCCAATAGAAAATGACGTAGCCGAGACGGCCTCCGAGAAGTACGCCGAAGACGGCGGTCCAGGTGATGAAGTCGGAGAGTCTCTCTTGGGCGATGGGATAAAGGTTTTTTCCGGAGAGGTACTTGAGGAGGAAGTACCCGGCGACAAAGCCCATCAAGTAGGCAATGCCATACCATCGTATGGCGATCGTTTCTCCCAGTTGGAGGAGGATGGGGTTGAGGTCGTGGATGTATGTGGCGAACATGGGAGCCGCTTGTGTTTTTATATATATTGCGTGAGGGAGGCAACAGCCTTGGCGTCCAGACGGCGGACAAGGGCTTCGCAAAGGGCGATGGCCGCGTCAAAATCGGCTAGTGACATGATGCCGTTATGGGCATGAATATAGCGTGCGGGAATACCAAGAACGATGCAAGGAACTCCTTGTCCGGAGAGGTGGATGGCTCCGGCATCGGTACCTCCGGATCGGCGGACGGTGAGCTGGTAGGGGATGCCGGCGTTGAGGGCGGTCTCTTCTACAAGGCGGGCGAGGCGCGGGTTGGTAATGGCGGTCGGATCGTAAAGGCGGATTTGGACGCCTCCTCCGAGTTTCCCTTGGGATTCCGACGGAGCAAACCCCGGAGTGTCGTCGGCGGGAGGGCCTTCCAGAATGATGGCGCAGTCCGGGAGGATTGCCTGGGTAGCTGTTTTGGCCCCACGGATACCGACTTCTTCCTGGACGGTGGCGGTTGCAAGGAGGATGTTCGGGTGACCGCTTCGGGTGAGGCTGAGGGTGGCTGCGGTCATGGCGGCGAGGCCTGCGCGGTTGTCGAATGCTTTACCCATGACTTTTCCTTTGCTGCGGAGGTAGGTGAAGGTGGAGTCCGGGGTGACGGGATCCCCGGGGTGAACACCGAATTCATGGATGGCCTGGTCGGCAGATTCGGCTCCGATGTCGATGAAGAGGGCCTCCATGGTCATCAGGGATTTCTTTTGGGATTCGGGTAGAAGATGCGGAGGCTTGGAACCGATGACTCCTCGGATTTTTTCGCCGGAACGAGTGGTAATGATGACGCGTTGACTGGGCAGGGTATGCGTCCACCAACCTCCGATGGGGACTATCTGGAGGAATCCCTGCGGAGTGATGTTTTGGATGAGGAACCCGATTTCATCCATGTGCGCCGCCAGCATGATGCGCGGGCCGGAGTCTCCGTGTTCACAGATGGTGGATCCTGTTTTATCGGTGTAGAAGCGACCGCATCCCTGGAGGGAGGAGACGAATAGGGCTCTCACTTCATCTTCATGGCCGGAGATGCCGGAGGCATTGGAAAAATTTTCCAGTAGATCGTAAGGTTCCATGGCGGGGGCAGAATGGAATTACGATGGCTTGAGGTCAAGAACCAAGAATGCGTGCATGGTAATTCGGTAGAGATAGGGAAAATCGCGGTTTACCCGCCTTCAGAGGGCTTGAGAATGCTTTTTTTTGCTAAAGGAGGAGAAATTGGAAGCTTTTGCTAGCCATGGGGGGGGATTTATTGTAGTAGAGATAAGAATTGAATTCTCCTATGAAGACTGCTCTTAAAATGATGTTGGCCGTAGCTGGCGCTTTTTCTCTATTCTCGGGCTCTGCTCAGGCAGAAACGGTGGTGAAGGTGGTCGGCCCCGTGAAGATTGAACGTGTCCAGTCCATGGATTCCCCGACAATCCAGGCTCAGACGAGGGATATGAGATTCAAGCCCAAGGCATGGGCCTACCTCGAAGCTGCTATCAAAGTCGATGCGCGGGATTCTGTAACCAGGAAGGCGCCTCTGTTTCTCAACGATTTGAAAGTCAAATTTTATGTGGCTGTCAAAACTCCCCCGGATGAACGTCCTGCCGGGACCCTCCTGTTGACCAAGGAAATTACCTATGTGAATGTCCCTGTCGGGGAAACATTCTACGCCTGCGTTTTCCTTTCTCCCTCTTCCGTCAAACGTCTGACCGGTTCGGAAACCGTGCTGGGTTCTCTCTTCGAAAAGACAGGAATTTCTATTTCTTATGGTGACAAGACCATTTATCCGGAAACGGGAGGGCGCAAGAAAAACTGGTGGGAGAGCCAATCTCTTACCCTCAGCGAAAACTATCCTCTTCTCAGCAAGAACCAGACTCCTTTCATGATGCTCTGGTATGACCGTTACCCGGAAATCTCCCCCAAGAGCGACGAGAATTCCTCAGGCGGTGCTACCGAGTAACCCTGTTGCATGATCAAAATACTTATGTTATCTCTCTCAGTATATTACGAAATCCTAACACCACCAGTACATGTCTGATAGCCGACAAATTGTAGCGTTAAACGTGGGGTCCAAACGGGTAACGATGGGCGTCTTTACCCGTTCCGGCAAGAACGGTCTGGCCCTGAGCCGTTATGGATCGCGAGTCCTTGATCTTGATCCTTCCGAGGAATCCATGCGCCTTGGACAGATGAGTTCCGCCATCGGAGAGCTTGTCAGCGAACTCAAAGTTAAAGGCAGTACGGTCAACTACTCCGTTTCCGGACAATCCGTTTTCATCCGTTTCATCAAACTGCCCCCGATCGATAATGCCGATGTGACCCAGCTTGTTAAGTTTGAGGCCCAGCAGCAGGTACCGTTCCCGATCGATGAAGTAATCTGGGACTACCATCTTCTTCCTTCCAACGGACTGGAGCAGGAAGCTGTTCTTGTCGCTGTCAAGGCGGACGCCCTCAATAGTCTTGATGATGTCGTCGAGTCCCACGGATTAGTTACCGGCCAGGTTGATTGCGCTGTGGCATCAATCTATAATGCGTATCGTGACAGTTACCCGGATGACAATGACCCGGCGATGATTATCGACATCGGAGCCAAGACGACGGACTTGATCTACTGTGAGGCAGGCCGTTTCTTTACCCGCAGTATTTCAGCCGGCGGCGTGTTCATTACGTCGGCTATTGCCCGTGAGTTTAATACGAGCTTTATGGAGGCTGAACAGGCCAAGGTTACCAAGGGCCTCGTATCCATGACTAATGGACAGACTGAGGGAATGGATCCTGAAGTGGCTGCCTTGGCTACGAGTATTCGCAATGCGATGACACGCCTTGCTTCCGAAATCCAGCGTACGACGAACCATTACCGGGCCCAGATGCATGGTAGTGCCCCTGTTAAGGCATATTTGTGCGGCGGCGGAGCTTCTCTTCCCTATACTAAAGAATTCCTTGAAGAACGTCTGGGAATCCCGGTTGCATTCTTCAATCCGTTGCACAATGTGGGCGTAGGTTCGCAGGTCAATGTGGACAAAGTGGCTGCCGAGGCATACATGTTGGGCGGCATTGTCGGTACCGCATTGGATGCCGTGGGACGTGCTGCGATCAATATCGATCTGGTTCCGACTGCTGTCGGTAGAAGACGTGAGGCCAAGCGCAAGTTGCCAAAGGTGATCATGGGAGTTGTTATCGCCGTGATTGGTGCCGGTATTTATACGGCAGCTTCCTTCATGAGTCTGGAACGTGCCGTAGCAGTGGAAAAAGTCGTTGGTGCAAAAGAAGAAAGCGTGCAGGCGTTGGCAAACAAGATTGCGAAAAACAAGACTGCCATCAACGATCTCAACGGCAAGTTGGCCCAGTACGAACTTCTTTCCCTGCAACGTTACGGCTATTCGTCCCTGCTCTCCGAGTTTGTGGATACGGCTCCTAGCGATGCTTTCTGGGTAACGGATTTTTCGCCGTTGACCAATTACAATCCCAACAACATTGACGGAATGTCGGGCGATGCCATCGTGAAGGATACCTTTGCGACGGAAAAGGCCAGTTCCATTGTCGTTCCTACTACTCCGGATGCTTCGGCTGCTGCCAAACGCCCGGGGGCGGGTCAGGCGAGTGCCCCCAAGCGGCTTGAAGTCAATGCCATTCTCTTGAAAGGTTTTGTTCGCAATGCCTTGGGAGGAGAATCCGTCATTCAGGACATCCGCAAGAAGATCGAAGCCAATGGAGACAAGTCCCTGTTTACCTTCAAGAAGCCCGATGGCTCTCCTTTGGAAATGAGACAGGTTCTTGCTGCAGGCGATGCCAAGACGAGCAATAATTTCGTCAAGTCATTCTCTCTGGTGCTGCCTCTCAAGCGTCCCTTGCCGGTTACGACTCAAGAACAACAGAACTAATCACCCACGGTAAAAGTTAAACGAACACTATTATGAGCAGTTGGATCAAAGAAAACAAAGCATCCATTATTGCCGGAGGAATCGGGGTTGTTCTCGTAGCGGGCATTGCCGCCGTGGGCATCTCCAAGAATTCGGAAGCCGAAATACTTCAGCAAAAAATCCGTTCGGCGGAAGGCAGCATTCAATCCATGGCCCGGGATGTCATGCCTCCTACTGAGGAGGTGTTGAAGCAATCGTCGGAAATCCTTAAGGATTACAAGGAAAGCATGTCGTCTATTGAGGCTCTTTATGCTCCATTCCGCAAAAATTGCGTTTTGGAGAATATTGACGCCCAGGCGTTCCAGAATGACTTGAAAAAGATGACGGCGGATTGGAAGAATGCCTGTGCGGCCAAGAACATTATTGTGACTCCTGAAGCGCAGTATATGGGCTTCAATGCCTATATGGCATCGGCTCCGCCTTCGACGGCAGCTCCGATGTTAAACTTTGAGCGTCTGGGAATGAATTACTTCCTGACCAAGCTTGCCGAAAGTGGAGTGAGCAAATTCATGCGCGTGTACCGTGCTCCTCTTGCAATTGAAGCAGTGGGCGCAGATACCAAGGCTAAAAGTAACGCCAGGCCGGAAGTTTCTGCCCGTCCTCGTGGAGGTAAAAAAGCTTCTTCCGAGTTGTGGCAGCCGTTGACCTTCGAAGTCGCATTTATGGGAGACCGCCAATCGGTGGCTACGTTCCTGAATGATATTACGACGAACGACCAATATCTCTTCACGATTTCCGCTCTCCGCGTTAAGAATGAAATCCAGACGCCTCCTTCCTATGAGAAGCCCAAGACTGCCTCTGCGGCGGCCTCGGCTGTCAAACCTTCCTCTCCCGGTATATCTTTGGCCGGAGGAGTGGGAACAGGAGAGGTCAAGCGTGATGTGAGGCCGGCCGACAGCAATGAAGAGGATGATGCACCCAAGTCGGTGGAAATCCTTCGCCAGGTACTGGGAAATGAGAAAGTTAATGTCCATTTGGTCGTGAGTCTCATCTACTTCCCTGAACAGCCCGAAACTGCAACCAAGAACAAATAACCCCCATCGATAGAATCAAGTTATGTCTTTTTCAGAAAAATACGATAAAGTAGCTCTTGCTGTCGGCGGAATCCTGGGCCTGGCTGGTCTCGGTGTTGGCGCATTGACCTATGTCAATCTCGATGAGACCTACAAGGTAGACACGGCCGTTTCCAGTAGCAAGGTATCCGTTCCCGGAGTGGATCAGTCCTTGGAGCTGGAGGCTTATCTGAACGAAAATCATGAGATCAAACGTCCCAAGGTTGGTGCTCAGAATTTCGATCTGTTCGTTGCTCCGGAACTGTGGTTGAAGTCTGGTGATACGACTCCGATCGATATTAATGCCGGACCTCCCATTCATCCTCCGATTCCCAATACATGGTTCCTGGAGAACGGCTTGGCGGATATCCTCCGTTTTTCCGATGCGCTGACGCAGGATCCCGATGGAGATGGATTTACAATTCGAGAGGAATTCGAAGCCAAGACGAATCCTAAAGACCCCAACAGTCATCCTCTGCTGATTGCCAAACTTGGCTTGACCGGCTTTTCTGCTACCGGCTATCAGCTCGTGTTCTCTTCCGACGACATGCCTCCCGACTACACCTTCAAGGCGCTGGCGCGTAATGGTGCCACATTGTGGCGTGAAGACGTTAAAGTTGACGCCACCATGCCCACGCCCAAAGAAGGTAAACCTGCCGTGCAGGATCCGGGGCGCTTCAAGTTGAAGGAAGTAACCAAAAAGGAATTTGAGTCCAAAACCGGAATCAAGGAAAATGAGTCTGTTGCTATCGTGGAAGATTTAAAACCCACGAAAGCAGGAACCATTTACGAGATCCGGAAGGGGAATAAATATCCTGCCGTTATCCAAGATAAATCGGTTGAGTTAACTATTTCCGCCGGACCCAAGTCTGGTGAAACCATCAAGGTTGAAGAAGGAAAAACTTTCACGATTCCTGGTGACGACAAGACGGTTTACACTTTGGAAACCGTTGACCTTAAGTCGAGATCGGCTATTCTCAAAGCCGAAATCGATGGCAAGAACAGAACCTGGAACCTGAGCAAATAATAAACAAATCGGCGCTTTTCTGAAAAAAAAGCTTCACAAATCTCGAAAATCTGCAAAAAGAATTACCTAACTATGGATCAAGCACCTCTCTATCATTCCAAGCGAAGCCTCATCGCTTTGATGGCCATCGCTGCCTCCTGCCCCTTTGTGCAGGCCGGTGACTACGGAGCCGTAGGCGCCTCCAGCGCCGCCGGTACCTCTGCCGCCGGTTACTATGGCGGTGGTCAGTCCGATATCGCCCGCAGGGCTCAGGCTCGTCGTGAAGAACGCACGCAGGAGTCCATGAGTACCTTGGAAAAAGGCCGCCAGTACTATCGCGACCAGAAGTACAAGGAAGCTCTGGATGAATACAACCGTGCTCTCGACATTCTGCCCAAGGCTCCCGTTACGGATTCCCGCCGCGCTTTCATTGTTCAAAGCATTGGGGAAGCCAGCGTTGCCCTTGCCCAGCAGTATGTGAAGATCGGCCAGTATGACGAAGCCCGCCAGCTTCTCATGGATGCGCTCAAGATCAACCCCTGCAACAAGCTTGCCCAGCGTGAACTTGATTACCTGGACGATCCTGTCCGCACGAATCCGGCCAAGACTCCTCAGTACGTCAAGGATGTGGAAGAAGTCAACAAGCAGCTCCGCATGGCATACGGGTTCTTTGACTTGGGACAGTTTGACGCTGCCAAGAGCAAATTCCAGCAAGTGCTCCGCATTGATCCGTACAATACGGCCGCCCGTCGTGGTATGGAAACGGTGGATCGCCGCCGCGACCAGTACTACCGTGCCGCCTACGATCAGACTCGTGCCGAAATGCTCGCCGAAGTAACCAAGGCTTGGGAAACTCCTCTTCCTCTGGAAGTGCCTACAGACGGCGACAATAGCGGTTCCCAGCCGGTGGAAGCATATGGTGCTACGGCCAATACGATGAAACTCAAGTCGATCATCATTCCTGTTGTCGATTTTGAGGACACGACTGTTGAAGAAGCCATTGAATTCCTGAGAAACCGTTCCCAGCAGCTTGATAATAATCCCGGTGCGAATGGCGAACGCGGTATCAACTTTGTGATCAGTGATTCCCAGGCTGGCGGCAGTCCAGCTCCTACCGAAACCTCTCTTGATCTTTCCTTTGACGAAGGAACCGAAGGGGCCGATGCCGGAACACCCGCTCCCGCTCCCGCTCCCGCTCCTGAGCTCAAGACCAAGCGTATCAAGCAGCTCAAGTTGCGCAACGTTCCGATGATCGAAGTGCTGAAATTCATCTGCCAGAATGCCGGACTGCGTTATAAGGTGGAAGACTATGCTGTCGCTATTCTTCCTGCCGGTGGCAATGATACGGATTTCTACACCCGTACGTTCACTGTTCCGCCGAACTTTATTTCCTCTCTGGATTCCGCTTCCGGTGAATCCGGAGACGGTGCAGCGGCCGATCCGTTTGCCGATACATCGTCATCCGGTGGTTCCTCCAGCATCCGTCCTCGGCCCCCGGTGACGACCTTGTTGAAGAACGCTGGCGTTTCCTTCCCTGATGGAGCTTCTGCTTCCTACTTCGCAGGTAACTCCACCCTTTTGGTGCGCAACTCCACGGCCAACCTCGATATGGTTGAGCAGTTGATTGAAAACCTGAAGGGCAAGAACAAGCAGGTCAGAATCATGACCAAGTTTGTGGAAATCACTCAGGAAAACACGGATGAACTCAGCTTTGACTGGGTGGTGACTCCGTTCTCCGCCAATGATTCCCGTTCCCTCTTTGTCGGTGGTGGCAATGGTTCCAATTCCGGCTTGACGTCCAATGACTTCGTTTCTGCTCCGAACTCGAATGTCGGCAATTGGCCGATCAATTCGGCTAATAACCTGAACGGTCTCGCTACAGGTGGTGTCCGCTCCGGTAGCGCTGCCATTTCCAGAGACGGCATCGATAACTTGTTGCGTACTCAGAATCGTACGGAAGCTACTGCTATTAATCCGGCTCCCGGCATTCTGTCCATGACCGGTATTTACGATGAAGGTGCTTTCCAGGCTATTATGCGTGGATTGAACCAGAAGAAGGGTTCCGATGTTTTGACGGCTCCCAGCGTGACGGCCAAGCCCGGTGATGAAGCAACCATCCAGATTATTCGCGAGTTTATCTACCCGACTGCATTCGAACCCCCGCAACTTCCCCAGAGCACGGGTAACAACTACAATGATAGTTATCGTGGTTCGTCGATTCTCGACGGTTTGACTGGTTCGAGCCAGCCCACCGTGAACTCGTTCCCGGTGACGCCGACGACTCCGACGGAATTCGAAATGAAACCTGTTGGTGTGACTCTCAAGGTGCAACCCCAGGTCGGTGAAAACGACTATGTGATTGAAATGGGCTTCGAACCTTCCATTATTGAGTTCGAAGGATTCGTCAACTACGGTAGTCCGATTCAGTCCACTGGTGTCGGCAGCGACGGTCAGCCCGTTTCCATCACGTTGACGGATAACCGTATTGAACAGCCCATCTTCTCCACTCGTAGCGTGAAGACCAGCCTGTTCGTTTACGACGGTCACACGGTTGCCATCGGTGGTTTGATTTCCGAAAATGTCCAGATGGTTGAAGACAAGGTACCGATCTTCGGTGATCTTCCCTTTGTCGGCCGCTTCTTCCGCGGTAATTCCGAAAGCCACATCAAGAAGAATCTGATGATCTTCGTGACAGGTCAGATCATTGATGCTACCGGCCAGCCGATTCGTGGTCGTGGCGCTTCGGATACCCCTGCCTCCCCTGGCGATACCGCCATGATCGGTGGAGCTGATTCCGGCCTTCTTCCGCCGGTTCCGTAATCGAAGGAGATTGCCAGCCATACGGCTTGTTTTGCAGGCAGGCACAGGTTATCCTGTGCCTGCTTTTTATTCTGTGGGATGAACGTGATCCGAACGATAGGAAGAAGAAAGCCAATCTATCGCAATGATGATGAAAGTGCTTGTATTGACAGGAGGGGTGGCCTCCGGTAAGTCGACCGTTCTCCGGCATTTGTTGGCTCTGGGGAATGGGAAGATTGTCTGTTTTGACTGTGACAGAGAAGTGGGACGTCTCTATGAAAGCGGTAGTGTGGCGCCTCTGTTGTTGGAAGCCTTTGGACCGGATTGCCTGCAGGTCGACGGTTCCGTCAATCGTTCCTGGTTGCGGGAACTTGTTTTTGGAAATCCGGAGGAACGTTCCCGCCTGGAGGCGTTAATCCACCCGGTACTGCAACAAGAATGTCTTGCACGGGTGGATGCCATGCGGCAGAATGAAGCTGTTAAGGGTTTTGTCATTGATGTCCCTCTGTTTTTCGAAGGAGGGGCGGATTATGGTCAAGACGCGGTATGTGTCGTGGGTGTATCTCCGGAAACCCAGCGTATGCGTTTAGCCAGACGAAACGGATTTGGCGGTGAATTGATCCAGTCGATTCTTTCAGCTCAGTTGCCATTATCCGTAAAGCTGGCTCGGGCGGACATGGTTCTTTGGAATGAAGGACCCGAATCTCTCCTCTACAGCCAGACAGAACGTTTATACCATCATTTTTTTCATGAATGAAGAACAACAGGAATTGAACCTTGATCAGGAGGACCCCGTCCAGGACGCCGTTCCGGGGGGAGCTGTGGAAACTATTGTCCCAACAGATGGGGCGAGTCCCGAATATGCAGATAGTGTCCAACCTTCGCAAATTGCGGAAGCTGTCTCTTCTGTGGAGTCGTTGCCCATTCTTTCCGTGAATGAACTGAGGCTGCATTCCATGACGGAGCTCCAGCAAATGGCCGAAAATACTTCGCTTCGCAATATCGGCGGACTGACGAAATCCCAATTGGTTTTTGAATTGGGCCGCTTGTATCTGCGTGAAGGGCGTGACCTGGTTGTAGAGGGAGTCATGGAGCAGGCCAAGGATAATTATGCCATGTTGCGTGATCCGGTGAAGAGTTTTCGCACGTCTCCCGATGATATTTATGTATCGGGTGAGTTGATTCGGAGACATGGCCTGAAAGTCGGTAATATGGTCAAGGTTCGTTTGCGCCGGTTGCGTCCGCATGACAAATATCTGTCTGCTTGCGAAGTGCTGGAGGTGGAGGGTATCCCTGCCGAGGAATATCGCGCCGTGAAGGACTTTGACAAATTGACGCCGTTGTTTCCGCGGGAACGCATTATTCTGGAGAATAAAGAAATCGATTCACCGGCGATGCGGGTTCTGGATCTGGTGACTCCCTTCGGCAAGGGCCAGCGCGGCTTGATTGTGGCTCCACCCCGTGGAGGAAAGACGATTTTGCTCAAGACGATCGCACGTTCGATTCACGCCAATTACCGTGATATTGAACTGATTGTCCTCTTGCTTGATGAACGGCCGGAGGAAGTGACGGACTTTGAAGAAACGGTGGGAGTGTCCGTGTTTGCCTCTACGTTCGATGAACCTTCGCGCCGCCATGCCCAGGTTTCCGATCTGGTGATTGAACGGGCCAAGCGTCTGGTGGAGCAGGGGAAGGACGTCGTTATTCTTCTGGATTCCCTGACGCGCCTGTCGCGTGGCTATAATGCTAACCAGAGCGGAGGTCGCATTATGTCCGGTGGTCTTGGTTCCAATGCTCTGGAAAAACCGAGAAAATTCTTTGGAGCTGCCCGCAATGTGGAAGAGGGGGGCAGCCTGACGATTTTGGCGACCTGTCTTGTCGACACGGAATCCCGTATGGATGAAGTGATTTTTGAAGAATTCAAGGGAACGGGGAATATGGAAATCCGGTTGGACAGGGAATTGTCCGAACGCAGAATTTATCCCGCTATCAGTCTGAGTCAGAGCGGTACTCGTAATGATGACCGCCTGTATAACGAACAGGAGTTCCAGAAGATCCTCCAGGTACGCCGCCAGTTGGCCGTGCTGCCCGGCTGGGAAGGCTTGGAACTGCTGCTCAAGAATATCGCCAGAACGCAGAATAATGCGGAGTTGGAGATCATGGGGTTGCGTTAAGGCTATTTCTGCAACGTACCGACATTTTCAGGGCGAAGAGGGAGTACCCTCTTCGCCCTTTATGTTTCCTTGGGATGGGATTGGGACGGTTACTTCTTGCCGACGGCTTTGACGATGGCGGCCACAAGTCCGTCGATATCGTATTGCGAAGCCTTGATGGAAGGTGCATGACCAAGTTCCGTAAGAGCCTTGGTCGTAACGGGGCCGATGCTGGCTGCCTTGCATTTGTCCGGCCAGGGAAGATCAAGCTTGAAGAAGTTTTCCGCCGTAGAAGAACTAGTGAAGGTGATGATATCCGCCCCATCGCGGCGGAGGCGTTCCTGGGCTCCCTGGATGTCGTCCGTTTCGGCGACTGTCTTATAGGCGATACATTCGTCGACGATGGCTTGCATGTCGGCAAGTCCCGTGGCGATGACGTTTCTTGCTCCTTCGGCGTGGATCCACAGTATGGTCCTGTGTTCGATGCCTCCGATTTCCGGTCGGGCATCTTTGAAGGCCTTGACCAGGCTTTCCGCAACGGATTTCTGAGGCATGAGGTCGACAGCAAGTCCGTATTCCTTAAGTTTGGCTGCCGTTCCCGGGCCGATGGCGGCAATGCGGGCTCCTCCGATGTGGCGGATATCGTTGAAAGCGGCGAAGAAGGCTTTGAAGAATCGTTCGACGCCGTTCGGACTGGAGAAAATGAGCCATTCGTAAGAGTGGGCATCGACGACAGTTTCAGCGAAGCTCCTGATATCGGTCGGATCGGTGATCCGGATGGTGGGCAGCTCAATGACATCGGCACCCAGTGAACGGAGTTTTTTGCTGAGACCTCCGGCTTGTTTCCTTGTCCGGGTGACGACGATGCGTTTGCCGAAGAGTGGCAGTTTTTCAAACCAATTGATAGACGCGCGTTCCTGGACGACATCGCCGATGACGATGACGGCCGGTGATGACAGTCCGGCTTTCCGGACGAGTTGGTCTAGTGTTTTGACGGAACCGGCAACCGTTTTCTGACGTCCTGTAGTGGCCCATTGGATAGCTGCGGCAGGAGTGTCGGCATTTTGCCCGCAGGCAATGAGGCCTTTCATGATTTCGCCGAGGCGGCTCATGCCCATGAGGATGATTTTGGTGCCGCTTGCTTTGGCAATTCCTTCGAGGTCAAGTATGGATTCCCGTTTATCGGGCGATTCGTGGCCGGTGAAGACGGTGAATTGGGTGCAATGCTTCCTGTGTGTGACCGGAATGCCGGCGTAGGCCGGGCCGGCGATGGCCGATGTGATGCCGGGAACGATTTCGAAGGGAATCCCCTCTTGCTGGAGAGCTTCGGCTTCTTCTCCTCCTCGTCCGAAAACCATGGGATCTCCTCCTTTGAGGCGTACGACGTTTTTCCCCTCTTGGGCTTTACGGACAAGGAGACGGTTGATTTCATTCTGCGGAAGGGCATGGTTGGAAGAGCGCTTGCCGACGTATATGCGTTCGCATCCGGAAGGTGCCCACGTCGGGATGTCGGGGCAGATGAGAGCGTCGTAAACGAGGACATCGGCAGCTTCGATCAATTCTTTGCCCTTGACGGTCATGAGCCCGGGATCTCCGGGACCGGCGCCTACCAGGTAAACAGTGCCATTTTTCATAGTCGGGTGCATATGGATGAATCTATTGAACACGATCTCTTCGATCCGTGCCATCATATTCACCGGCATTGATGGTAAAAATGAATGAAGGAGTGACATTGGTGTTGCGTCCCGGCCTCCCTCTTGCAACAATCAGGCCTCATGAGACACGTGACGTTCATTGCCGGAGCACTGCTGAGTCTGTCCTTCTCTTCCTGCTCCACAAACCAGACGCCTCCTGCCAGCGATGGAGAGGCGAAGGTTGCTCCTGAACAGCCTGCAGCCTCTCCTGACAAAAAGGATGGAGAGGACAGCCGGGTGGTTCCCGTTGTCTTGCCCGGCAGCCAGGGGGCGGGGGCTTCCGGTTCCCTTGGAATTTTGTCGTTGCCTTCTGAAGTCCGGGATCCGTCCGCCGATCCGGATGATTACGCCATTCCTTCTGGGCCGCTGCCCGGAGAGGTTCCGAACGGTCTCCGGACTCCGACTCTTCCCGATGTTCTGCCTCTGACGTTGGATGGCAAGATCAATCCTGCGGCTGCTTCGCCTTCTCCCGTTTCTACTTTTTGATTCATTTCCCTACTCCTCGATTATTCTTTCCCATTGACTCATGGCCGATATACAACCCCCGAAAAAATTTCATCCCGAGCCATACCCTTATCATCATGAACTGGAATTGGAGATTGAATCATTGTCTAATTCCGGAGAGGGCATTGCCCGTGACAACGGCTGGGTGATTTTTGTCCCGTTTGCCCTTCCCGGTGATCGTGTGAAGGCCAGGGTGTGGCGCAATGACAAGAATTGTTCCTCCGCCGATTTGGTTGAGGTACTGACTCCGTCTGTTGACCGGGTGGAGCCGCAATGCAGGTTGTTCGGTTTTTGCGGAGGCTGTCAGTATCAGCATCTTTCCTACGACAAGCAATTGGAGTGGAAGACCCGCCAGGTTGCCGACCTGTTGCGTTTGCAGGCCGGGCTGACGCTTGACGTCAAGCCGGCGATAGCCTCGCCCGTCCGTTATCACTACCGTTCGAAAATTACCCCCCATTTCGACAAGCCGAAGAATTCTCAGGCAGGCCTGGGGCCGATTGGCTTCCTGAGGGTTGGTTCCCGGCGTGATATTGTCGATGTGCCGCAGTGTGAAATTGCTCTGGAATGTATCAACGAGGCTTTGCCGCAAGTGCGGAAGAACTATCAGAAAGCGGCATCCCAGTTCAAGAAAGGGGCGACCATCCTGATGAGGGCTTCCGAGGGGACGGTTATTACCAATAACGGGAGTATCGCTTCCGAAAAGGTAGGGAACCTCGAATTCCATTTCCTGGCTGGAGACTTCTTCCAAAATAATCCGTACATTCTGCCCTTGTTTACATCGTATGTGGCAGATGAAGCCTCCTCCGGCGGGGAAGAATATCTGGTGGATGCCTATTGCGGTTCCGGGTTGTTTGCCTTGACGCTTGCCTCCCGGTTCAAAAAAGTACTGGGGGTTGAGGTGAGCGAAAGTTCGGCTGATTGGGCTCGTAGCAATGCCCGGACGAACGGAATCGACCATGCAGAGTTCCTTGCCGCGGATGCGAGTGCCATTTTCGAACAGGTGACTTTTCCGTCCGGCAAGACGGCTGTCGTCATCGACCCTCCCAGGAAGGGATGCGATTTGAACTTCCTGACCCAGCTTTTTGCATTTGCCCCGGCCAAGGTGGTTTATGTGTCCTGCAATCCGTCAACCCAGATACGTGACTTGGCGGAATTTGACAAAGCCGGTTACCGGGTGACGTCCGTTCAGCCCTTTGACTTGTTCCCGCAGACGAAGCATCTGGAATGCGTCGTGACGCTTGTACGCGGCTGAAGAATCCAAACTTTCCATTTCCATGCCCAAGGTTTACATCAAGACATACGGCTGCCAGATGAACGAGCGCGACTCCGAACAGGTGGCCCGCATGTTCATTCAGGGAGGCTATACGATTACGGATCAAGAGGAAGAGGCTGATGCCATCCTGATCAATACGTGTTCGGTGCGTGATCAGGCGGAACAGAAGGCTCTTGGGAAAATGGGCATTATGGGCAAGTTCCGGAAAAACCGTCCCCATGTCGTCTATGCCATGATGGGGTGTATGGCCCAAAGCCGCCGGGATGAGTTGTTCTCATCACTCCCTCATCTGGATCTCGTCATCGGGACGCAGAAGTACCACAAGGTTTTCCGCTATGTGGACGATATCCTGAAAAGCCGTCTTGAACGCCGGATGGATAATCTGGCGCTTTCCCTTCAGGGTTCCCACGTCTGTGATGTAGACGAGGAGGAGGATTCCCAGAATGCCATCCGGGACCATGTCGATCCCGGTGTCCGTTCTTCGGCTTTTGTTTCCATCATGCAGGGTTGTGACATGAAGTGTTCTTACTGCATCGTTCCGTACACGCGCGGGGCGGAGCGCAGCCGTCCGATCGGCGACGTGGTGGATGAGGTGAAGATGCTGGTGGACAACGGGGTCAAAGAGGTCACCCTTCTCGGACAGATCGTCAACAGGTACGGGCGCCAATTCGGCCTTGAGGAAGGCAAGTCGGCTTTTGTCCGTCTGCTGGAACGGATCCACGACATTGAGGGACTGAAACGCATTCGCTACACGTCGCCACATCCCATCGGGTTCCGTGACGACTTGGTTCGGGCGTATACGTACTTGCCTAAACTGTGCAGCCACATCCATTTTCCGATGCAGAGCGGAAGCGACCGCATCCTGAAGCTTATGCGCCGTCCATACAGGAATGAAGCCTACATGGAATTATGCGAAAAAATGCGAGCCGCACGACCTGATCTGGCGATTACGACGGATATTATTGTTGGTTTCCCCGGTGAAACCGAAGAGGATTATCTGGAAACGCGCCGGGCGGTGGAGCGCATCCGCTACGACAACGCCTTTATTTTCCGCTATTCTCCCCGTCGCGGAACGCCCGCTGCCGAGATGGACGGACAATTGCCGGAACGTGTCAAGGAGGCGCGGAATCAGGATCTCCTGGCGGTTGTCAATGCAATTGCCGTGGAGCGCAATAATGCATTGGTAGGAACGGAGCAGGAGGTTCTTGTCGAAGGCCCGTCCAAAACAAACCGCGAAAGGTTGACGGGCCGTACGTCCCAGAATAAGCCTGTCATTCTGGACGGCTTGTCCGCGATGATAGGAGAAATCGTGCCGGTGAAGATTGAAGAATCGACGGGATTTACCCTTTACGGTTCGGTTGTAAGAGAGTAAAGGCCTGCCGTTGAAGGTGGGAAAATTTCATGTCCCAACTCGTTATTTCGCCATGGGGTAACGGATGGAGAATTATGATTCATATTTATTATTAGTGTATTGTGTGATGTGAGGTGATGGATTCTGACGGAGTTGGGAAGCTGGTCGAATGCCGGTTCCCGTTCCCCAAGGCAAACGATATCCCTGGCTCCGGTTCGGAGTATCCATTCGGGGGCGTCTATAGGATCGTGACGGTTGCGACCGATAAGGATAACATCCGCGTGGATGGAGTGTTCCGGCAGCATGAGAAGGCTGCTCATGGGGGCATCTCCAATGAAAAGAAGACGTTTCCCGTGGTTTTCCCACAGGATGGTCGGAGTATTGTCTGCGGCGATCCCGGTGGAGAAGGTTTTATGGGCCGGATAAATGGTGAAACATCCGGAGCGTTTGTGCCGGAGGATGACCGGTTTTGTGTCTGTCATGCGGGAGATATCCAGCTGTTGGATGTCCGGCCACTGTTGCAACAGGGCTTGTCTGCCTCCGGTCAGAGGAAGTGAGGCCTGTGTCAATATCAGGTAACGGGGCAGGAAACCGCAGGTTCTGAGAGCCGGAGTGACGATTTGTCGGGCGGCGTATTCGTTGCCGCAATTGATGAGAATTCCGGGGTTGCCTAGGGCGATGCAATACGCTTGTCCCGGCAGAGCCAGGACGATGGCTTCGGAGGGAGAGGCTCCGTTCGTCCAGGGCATAAGGGCATTGGGTTGGCCGGCAATCCATTGCGAGACGGAGAGCAGAATGGCGGCAGGGACGCGGGCGCAGGCGTTGAATAGTGCTGAGGCCATGGGGAGCCAGTGCATGAGGATGCTTAATATGCTGAATCCCATCAAGGGAGCGAGGAACGGCGCCATGAGGAGATTGGCTAGCGTAGAATACAAGTTGAACGTTCCGAAGTGAACGGCAGTAATGGGAATGGAAACCAGCCAGCAGGCAAAGGAAACCGCCAGAATCAATCTTGTGTTGCGTTCCTGGCGGACGAGGAATCGTTCTGTGGCGGAGTAGATTCTGGGAGGGATGAAGGGATCGGGATTCCACCAGGGCCGTAAGCGGTTTTCCAGTCCGGCAGTCAGGACAATAGCTCCGAAAATCAGAAAGGAAAGCTGGAATCCGGGGGTGAATAATTGCCGTGGATCTACGCACAGGATGACGATGGCTGCCAGGGCCAGGGTGTTGAGTGGATGGGTTTCCCTGCGGAGACACATTCCCAGCACGAAAAAGGCAATCATGATGTAGGCGCGGACGGCGGAGGTTGGCATGCCGGTGATGAATACGTACACGGCCAGCAAAATCAGAGAGAGGGCTTTGGCTTTGATCGGGTGAATGGGCAGGAGGTAGAGAAAGAAGAAGAGGATGGCGGCGGCCAGGCCGACATGGAGTCCGCTGACTGCGAAAATATGGAGGCTGCCACTGGTGCGGAAGTCGTCCATGACATCGTTCGGAAGTGATGTTTTATCCCCGAGGAGCACCGAAATCATAATTTGCGTCGGGATGTCTTTCCTGGCTCCGTGTTCGGATAGAATGCCGGCAACGGCATGGCGGCATTTTTCGGAGAGGGCCAGTAGCCGGCTTTTGAAATGTCCTTTTCCGGACAGACTTCCTTCGAAGGCGTTGAACCGGCAAGCGATTCCATTGCTGAGCAGCCAGGAGCGGCGGTCGAAGGCTCCCGGAGTACGGGGAGGATCAATAGGAATAGCCATGCCCCGGAAGGTCCAGTGTTCTCCGATGGATGGGGAAGATGTTTCCGGGAAACGGATTTCCAGCTTTTCATGGTTGTCATCGGTTTCCAGCCATGCTGTCGAGGTGTAGATTCTTGTAATGGATCCTGTGACTGAGGTAATGGTATCCGGATTGTTCAGGCGGGATGTGAACGACATGGCCGATTGCCTCTGAAGACTGTCCATCCGCAGACATCCGGCAAGGACGCAGAGAAGACAGAGGATGGCGAGCCTCCATTGGCTGACTGCTATGGGAAAAAAGGAAATCAGGAGGCCTGCGGCAATCCATCCCCGGGAACCGTTTCCGGCCATAATTCCCGTAACTAGCGCCAAGGCGGCAAACAGGAGAGGCCTTGTCAGAACGGTCTTCCTGAATGCTTCAAGGTTTGTAGGAATGCTCACATTTGCATATTTCTGTATATTTTTTAAGAAATCAAGCCGTGAAATTTGTGAAAGCTCTTATTTTCCTCTTGAGGCAGGAAGTGAAAAACGATAATTTTAGTCAATCTCTCTCCGTATGGCAGGTTTCAGACATACATTCATGGTCTTTTGCTGCGTTGCCCTGGTTCTTGTGGCAATGGGAGCACGTGCCTTGGGGTGGGACTTTGTCGAAAAGAATGGGATCTCCTACGTGACGATGTCCAGTTTGCGCTCCTTCTACGGGTTTTCTCTGGAGAAAAAGGAAGGTTCCTCGCGGGTGTACGAAATGAAGAAGTATCGGCTCAAGGTACGACCTGCCTCTCAGGATATGTACATGAACGGTGTCAAATTTGTACTTTCCTATCCGATTGCTGAGGATCCGGTCAAAGGGCTTCTTATTTCGCGGATTGATGTGACGAAGATTGTCGATCCGGTTCTACGCCCTAAATATATTCGTAATGGCAGAATGCTGGATACTGTAATAATTGATCCGGGACACGGAGGTCATGACAGTGGAGCCAGAAATAGAGTGTCTTTGGAAAAAGACCTTAATCTTCAAGTTGCGCGTCTTTTACGCAGTAAATTGCTCAAGGCTGGTTACAAGGTGGTCATGACACGAGAGACTGACCGTTATCTGACCCTTCAGGAACGCGTACAAATTGCCAACCGTTACCGCAATGCTGTGTTTGTGAGCATCCATTTCAATGACGGCTCGTCTTCTGCCAATGGCATTGAAACCTTTACCTTGGCTCCGGCCGGGACATCTTCCTCCATGTCCCGCAATGTGCGTCGGGAAGCGCTTGCCGGTAATTCGCAAGATAGTTCCAATATTGCGTTAGCAACGGCTGTACAGGGGAATTTGATAAGAGGGAAGAAATCCGTCACCAAGGGGATGAGGCCGTTTGACCGCGGGATCAAGCGCGCCAGATATTCGGTGCTCTGCACGATCCAGCATCCAGCTATCTTGGTGGAATGTGGCTTTCTTTCCAATGCTCGGGAAGCGACATTGGCTCGCACGGAAAGTTATAGGGATTTCCTTGCCGAATCCATTTGTTCTGGGATTCTACAATATAAGACGGCGTTGGGGTGTCGTTAATGCTTGTTTGGTTTTTCTGGGTTCATGAATGTAGTTTGGTTACCCGGATTGCGTGATTACGACGAGGTTTTCGAATTGCAGGAAAGTCTTGTTACCGAACATCAGGCATGTCCCGGCAAGGAGCCCGACTTGCTGCTTCTGGAACACGCTCCCGTTTATACGATCGGCAGGACGCGTGACCGGACGAGTCTTCGTGACACGGCTCATCTTCCCTATCCTGTCCGTGAGATCAACAGGGGGGGCCAGGCGACCTACCATGGCCCTGGTCAGCTTGTCGGGTACCCGGTTCTCCATTTGGATGCCTTTGACCGTGATTTGCACCGATACGTGGAGAGTTTGGAAAAAACGTTGATTGCGGCGTGTTCCGAATGGGGGGTTGCTGCCGGATTGAGGGAAGGGCTTGTCGGGGTGTGGGTGGAGGACAGGAAAATCGCCTCCATTGGAGTGGGTGTCAGGAAGTGGGTTTCCATGCATGGTTTTGCGATGAATATTCTTCCCTCCAGTTTACCTCCTTTTGAGTGGATTACCCCGTGTGGAATCCAGGGGGTGAGGATGACTTGCCTCGCACGTGAAATTCAGCCCCCCCCGGAGAGGGAGGCCGATCTTGTCCGTGAGTTCGGCAACCGTTTTGCTGCGTTGTGGCAGTCAACTTTTGAATCATTAAAAACCAATGCACAATAATATCGACGACTCTATTTTCGAATGCTGTATTAACCGTCGGAAAACCGACAGCGTCAAGTGGGATCTTCATCCCGAAACGACGCCGGCCTGGATTGCCGATATGGATTTTCAATCTCCGGCTTGTGTCATTGATGCCCTCAAGGACAGGGTGGAGCACGGCGTGTTCGGTTACACCCTGCCTCCCGACGATATGGCGGACGTCCTTGTCTCCTACATGAAGCGTAACCATAGCGCAGATATTGATCCTTCATGGATCCTGCACATGGGAGGCTGCGTTCCGGCCTTGAGCACATCGGTCATGGCCGTGTGCGATCCCGGAGACTCGGTGATGTGCTGTACGCCCGTGTATCCTCCGATCCGTCATGCGCATGCCCATGGCAAATGCGAGTCTATCGAAGTTCCTCATATTTTCCGAGCGGGAGAATGGTTGTTCGACTGGGATGCCATGGAAGAAGCCGTACGCCCGGACACGAAGATGTTCATTCTCTGCAATCCTCAGAATCCATTGGGGAAAGTTTTGTCGCGCGAGGAAGTGTTGCGTGTGGCCGACTTCTGCGAACGCCATGATTTGATTCTATGCTCGGACGAAATCCATTGTGACCTCATGATGGATACCTCGGTCACTCACGAGACGGCTGTTTCTCTGCCGGAGCGCTACCTCAAGCGTACCATCATGATGACGGCGCCCAGCAAGACTTACAATATCGCCGGTATCGGCTATACCATGGTTGTGATTCCATCCCCGGAATTACGGAAGAAATTTGATCGCACGCGCGACCATCTCCAGCCCTCCATCCACTGTTTCGCCTACCTGTCCGCCCGTGCCGCCTATTCACAGGGGGAACCTTGGCGCAATGCCCTGCTGGCTTACCTGCGGAAAAATTGCGAGACTCTCTATGCGTTCGTGTCCGAACGCATGCCTGATATTCGTATGGTGCCGATGCAGGCCACTTATCTGGCTTGGCTGGATTGCTCGGCACTGGGGCTTTCCAATCCGCAGGAATTTTTCATAGAGAAAGCCGGTGTTTTTTTGAACGATGGTGCAGATTTCGGGTCTCCCCAGTGTGTACGGTTTAACTTCGGCACCCAGCGAAGCTCCATGCTGGATGCTTTGGAAAGAATGGCAACGGCCGTCGAAACGCTCCGTGTCTGAAGGAGTGATGAGGCGCTTTTGTCAGAATAAGGTTTCCCCGTTTGGTTCTTCCTCCGGTTCCGTGTATGCGGGTGCCGGGGGAAGTTCTGTATAGGCGGGCAGAGGGAGGACTTCGTTGCCTGCCAACGGAGCTTTGCGCTGGAAGACATGGGGGGAGAGTTGTTCGCTCGTCGTGTAGGCGGAACGAAACATTTCCACCTTGGCGTCAAGGTTGTCGATGTAGTGCAGGACAGCTGCTTCCGGTGTCTTGGGGGGGACGGGGGAGCCGAAAGCCAGCTCGCCGTGATGGGAAGCAATCATATGCAGGAGGTGCAGGCGTACGAGAGCCGATGGAGGGTCAAGAGCCAGCCATCCGGAACTTTCCGGGCTGTCCATAATCTCCGCCCAGAGTTTATTGACCAGTTCAATGCCGAATGGAATGTGGCCGAGCAGTTCGCCTACTTCCGTATAAGGCATGGAGAAATCGCCTTCGGGATAGCAATTTTCCCAGAGTTTTCCGCAATCGTGGAAGAGGCATCCGGCAAGAACGAGGTCGCGGTTTAAGTCCGGATACACGGAACAAACCGCGTGAGCACAACGCATCATCCCCCCGATGTGTTCGATAATTCCTCCCCTTCGGGCATGATGGTAGTTGCGGGCGGCTGCCGTTCTCTTCAGTCGATCTCTGAATTTGGTGCAAAATAGGGTACAAAGAGCATGCAAGCGGGGGTCGCTCATGCTGCCTATCAGCTCCACGATAGATTCCCAGTCGCGATCCTGCTTGTTCTTCAACTCCGGACTGCCTAAAAAAAGCATATCGGTTTCCTCCGGAGAGAGGGGGCGGATTTGCAAATCATTGCCCTCGTGCCCGTAACTGTTTTTATTCCAAATTCCTTTGATGGAGAGGAAAGATTTTGGCTGGGACTGGATGAAATCGGTGAACCATGGCTTGTCCTCCCAGACTTTCAACGTCAGGGATTGTTCTCCGTCGGCCAGGGTGACGTCCAGATAAGGCTTGTTGTTCCGAGTCGTCTTTTTCAGACACTGAGTCAATTGAACATGAATTTCTGCGGCTATCGGAGAGTCGGCGGGAAGAGCGATCAATTCCTGGAGGGACAATAATTCCATGGCCTCTATCATGGCTGTTTTTGTGCCTTGGGTCAAGAAGGCAGGCAAAATATGGAAAAAGATACAGTCTGGAGTGGAAACGAACCGTGAATCGTATAAACGGCAGAGTTGTTGGAGAAAAATAATTTTTTTATATCTGATTGATATCGAGAGTATTTTGTAGGTGATGAGGATTTGGTGGAGAAAAAAACTTTCAAAAGATGTTGACGTTTTCCGGGATTCATGT
>OHAT01000187.1_pt1 | contig 69666 bp, 52 predicted proteins | sample 1577141 | NCBI WGS metagenome assembly OHAT01 (sample SAMEA3541578, study PRJEB24748) | human gut metagenome | biome: human gut; feature: human-associated habitat; material: faeces | place: China | collected 2012 | reverse complement strand
GAGGAGCTCCTGGCGCGGGCGGCGATTCAGAATGCAGAGCTGGATATGGAGGAGCGAGCCATTTTCCTGGAGCTGCAATGTGCCGCTTACATTCCCCGGCGACTGCTGGATGGAGCCTGCCGGGACCTGCGGGAGCTGTATGATGTGCGCCGGGTGGAGATTCTTCCCCATTTTCCCGGGGAGGCTCTGGGCAGGGTGGAGCAGGAGGAGCTGATGCAGCTCTTTGTGGAGCAGGATTCTTGGTCTCGGGCCTCTTTGGCGGGAAGCCGATGGTCTTGGGAGGGGGACAAGCTCACGGTGCAGCTTCAGGCCAATGGGAAGAAGGCTCTGGAGGCCTGTATCCCCGGGGTACGGCGGTATTTGGCGGACCGGTTTGGGCGGCAGGTCTCCATTGAGATCCAGGCCCACGGGGAGCTGGAGGGTCCCGATCTCTTCCGCCAGACGGAGAAAATGCGCTGGGAGATGGTGGAGCAGCTGCCGAAGACTCCGCCCCCTGCAGCTTCCCGGGAGCGTCCGGCCTCCGCTCCCCCCAAGAGCGGCGCTTCGGGAACGTCCGGTGGGGATACCATTTTTGGACGGCCCTTTGTGGACCCGGCCGTTCCCATCCGGGATGTGACCCTGGATATGCGCACGGTGTGTGTGGCCGGGCGGGTGTTTGCTGCGGAGCATAAAGAGCTCACCAAAAACAACGCCATTGTGGTAAATTTTGACATCACGGATTACACCGGTTCCATCCGTATCAACCGGTACTTCCGGGAGCGGGACCTCCCGAAGGCCCAGGCCATTGTGGAGGCTACCAAGGTAGGCGTCTGGGTGAAGGTCTTGGCCAAGCCGGTGATCAACCGGTTTGACAATGAAATGGTCCTGGACCCCATTGCCATTCTCCCCCACAAGGCTCCCAAACGCTTGGACACGGCGGAGAACAAGCGGGTGGAGCTGCACCTGCACACCAACATGTCCAACATGGACGCCCTGACGGAGACCACCGCCGCTGTGAAGCAGGCGGCGGCCTGGGGCCACCAGGCCATTGCCATTACGGACCACGGCTGCGCCCAGTCCTTCCCCGAGGCCATGAAAGCGGCCTCCAAGGCCAAGGTGGCGGGGACAGACCAAAATATTAAGATTCTGTATGGCTGCGAAGGGTATTATGTCAATGATGTGGACGACCGGATTGTGGTTCACGGCGACCGGGAGGCGGATTTCAGTCAGGAATACGTGGCCTTTGACCTGGAGACTACGGGCCTGTCCTCCCAGCACGACGAGATCATTGAGATTGGCGCCGTGATCCTGAAAGAGGGCAGGGAAGTGGACCGCTTTCAGAGCTTTGTGGACCCGGGGCGGCTCCTGACCCAGAAAATTGTGGATCTCACCGGAATTACCGATGAAATGCTAAGGGGCGCCCCGGATATTGGGGAGATTCTTCCCCGGTTTTTGGCCTTCTGCGGCGACCGGCCATTGATTGCCCATAACGCGGACTTTGATGTGGGCTTTGTGTCTGCCGCCTGCCGCCGGTTGGGGATTGCCTATGGTCCCACGTACCTGGATACCCTGATTCTCTCCCAAAATCTGCTGCCCCAGCTGGGGAAGTTCAAGCTGGACATTGTGGCCAATGCCTTGAGTCTGCCGGAGTTCAACCACCACCGGGCGGCGGACGACGCTCTCACCTGTGGCCTGATTTTCCACAGGCTGAGTAGCCAGCTGGAGGAAATGGGCCTTCATACTCTCCAGGCCATTAACCCGGCCATGCCGGCCCTGCGGGCCAAAAACAAGATTGGCGACCGCCATGCCCGGCATATCATCCTCTTCGCCAAGAACCAGACGGGACTGCGGAATCTGTACCACCTGATTTCCCTGAGCAATCTGCAATACTTTAAACGGAATCCGAGAATTCCCAAGTCGGAGCTGATCACCTATCGGGAGGGCCTCATCATCGGCTCGGCCTGTGAGGCGGGAGAGCTGTTTCAGGCCATCATCAGCCACAAGAGCCAGGAGGAGCTGGAGCGGATCGCCTCCTTCTACGACTTTCTGGAGATCCAGCCCCTGGCCAACAACCGGTTTATGCTGGAAAAGGGCATTGCGGAAAACGAAGAGGAGCTGCGGGAGTTCAACCGCACCGTGGTCCGTCTGGGAGAGCGCCTGGGGAAGCCGGTGGTGGCCACTGGGGACGTGCACTTTTTAAACCCGGAGGATGAGATCTACCGCCATATTCTCCTGGCCACCAAGGGATTTGACGACTGTGATAAGCCCAATCCTCTGTATTTTCGCACCACGGATGAAATGCTGGAGGAGTTTTCCTACCTGGGTCCTGAGAAGGCCTATGAAGTGGTGGTGTGCAATCCCAACTCCATTGCGGACATGTGCGAGACCCTTCGGCCTGTCCCCCACAATCTGTTCGCCCCCTCCATTGAGAACTCGGTAGAGGATCTGAAAAGCCTGGTGTACGGCAAGATGCACCGGCTCTACGGGGAGAATCCCCCGGAACTCATCACCAAGCGGGTGGAGACGGAGCTGGGGGATATCATCCGCTGCCACTATGACGTGATTTACATGTCCGCCCAGAAGCTGGTGCAGAACTCTCTGGAGCATGGCTATCTGGTGGGCTCCCGTGGTTCTGTGGGCTCTTCCATTGTGGCCTACATGGCAGGTATTACAGAGGTCAATTCCTTCCCGCCCCATTACCGCTGCCCCAATCCGGACTGCAAATTCACCACCTTCGACGTGCCCAAGGGCTACGGCTGCGGGGCGGACCTGCCGGATGCGGTGTGTCCCAAGTGTGGGACTGCCTTTGACAAGGACGGCTTCAACATCCCCTTTGAGACCTTCCTGGGCTTCGGCGGCGACAAGGTGCCGGACATTGACCTGAATTTCTCCGGGGAGTACCAGGCCAAGGCCCATGCCTACTGTGTGGAGATGTTTGGAAAGTCCCATGTGTTCCGGGCCGGGACCATCGGCACCGTGGCGGAGAAAACAGCCTTTGGCTATGTGAAAAAGTACCTGTCGGAGCGGGGCAGGACCGTGTCCCGGGCGGAGGAGAACCGGCTGGCCTCCGGCTGTGTGGGGGTCCGCCGGACCACCGGCCAGCACCCCGGCGGCCTGGTGGTCATTCCTCAGGAAAACGAGATTTGGGACTTCTGCCCGGTGCAGCACCCGGCGGACGACCCCTCGGCGGACACCATTACCACCCATTTTGAATACCACTCCATGGAGGAGAATTTGCTGAAGCTGGATATGCTGGGCCATGATGATCCCACCATGATCCGGATGATGGAGGATATGACCGGGGTGGACGCCCAGAAAATTCCTCTGGATGACAAGGACACCATGTCCATCTTCACCTCCTCCAAGGTTCTGGGCTATGAGAACGACCCCATTTTGGGCCCCACCGGGGCCGTAGCCATTCCGGAATTCAACACCCGGTTCACCCGGGGCATGCTCATGGACACCATGCCCACCCGGTTTGACACCCTCCTGCGGCTGTCCGGCTTCTCCCATGGCACAGATGTGTGGCTGGGCAACGCCAAGGACCTCATCACCTCCAAGACGGCCACTGTGGACCAGGCCATTGGATGCCGGGATGACATCATGCTGTATCTCATCTCCTGCGGCATGCCGGAGAAGCGGTCCTTTAAGATTATGGAGGCAGTCCGGAAGGGAAGAGGCCTGCCCGAGGGAGCGGAGGAGGAAATGCGGGCCGCCGGGGTACCGGACTGGTACATCGGCTCCTGTAAAAAGATTAAGTACCTCTTCCCCAAGGCCCACGCCGTGGCCTACGTGATGATGGCCTTCCGCATCGCCTGGTTCAAGGTCCATGAGCCCCTGGCCTTTTACGCCGCCTATTTCTACCGCCGGAGCCAGAAGGGTGGCTTTGACGCCGCCATGATGACCCGGGGCCTGGAGGAGGTCAAGGCCCACATCTCTGCCATTGACGGCAACGACGCTGCCACGGACAAGGATGAGGACATGCTCACCACCCTGGAGGTGTGCTATGAGTTCTATCTGCGGGGCTTCTCCTTTGCTCCCATGGACCTGTACCGGTCCCATGCCACCAAATTTCTCATTGAGGATGGGAAGCTCCTGCCTCCGTTCGTCTCCGTCTCCGGCCTGGGTGAAACTGCCGCCTGGGACATCTTGGAGGGGCGGAAGGGCAAGAGGTTCATCTCCATCGAGGAGTTTTCCGTCGCCTGTCCCAAGGTTTCCAAAACCCACATTGAGAATCTGAAGGCGGCTGGCGCCTTCGGGGACCTGCCTGACACCAGCCAGGTCAGCCTCTTTTAGCTCCATACCGCGCCAAATGCCGTAGCCCCCTCGAATTCCGGTTTCGAGGGGGCTACGGCTGCTTGGAATGCACTGACGCGGCAGCGCCGGTCTGAAAGTCGGAGACGTCTAGGATGAAGGGGGATTGGGGCAGGCCGTTGGCAGATCATCTCCCTGCAGGTACTCCATCATATGGTATAAAATGGCTTGAATGTAAGGAAGCCTTGCCCGGTAGCAGGGGCGCTCTCCCCGCCTTTCCTGAATCAAAAGCTCAGCGTTACACAGCGCGTTGATGTTCCGGAAAACTGTGCCGGAGTTCATTCCAAGATGATTGGATATTTCCTGAATGGTCATGGCGTTTTTGTGAATCAGCCGGATGATGTCCCGGCGGCTTTTATCTCCCAGAAGCTTGAAAGCGGTCAATTCCCGGTCCGGGTTCCAGTCTTTTTCTTCATAGGCGTTGCTCAGGGTGAGCTTGACGCCCACACCCATGTGAAAGCCTACAATCCGCTCTTCCTCGGAGTAGGTACCCAGGGCATAGCGGGAGCCCAAATACCGCAAAACCAGATACATTTGGTCAAAGGACTCTTCTGCAATTCTCCCAATTCTACGCAGCAGGAAGTCGTTCAGCATGGCGCGGTCCTGGAAAAAGAGCTGCCAGCGTTCTGCCAGAGCGGCAGAGCGCTGCACATAGGGCTGCAGCAGGACTTCCAGCCGCTCCGCCACTGGGCGAATGACTCGGGCCAGCTGCTGAACGCTGAACTCCAGGTCGGAAAAGGCTTCATGGAGCAGGAGATAGAAGTCCGAAGTAATTGGCAGCTTCTTGAGCTCCTCTGCAAGCCGGATGGGCGTCTGTGTGGTGTTGCCTTCAATGCCCAAGCCAAAGCGGTTGATCCAGCAGAATTGATAGCCATTCCGGCGTACGGTGTTCCATTGATCCACCACAAAAGCGAGTTGCTCGTCCAGCGTGGTTTCCTGCATGCGGATATTAAAATTGCTGTAAGCAATGCAGGAAGCCAGGCAGGTGCTCTGGTTGAGACTGTCCAGGATCGGATGGTTTTGAAAGAAATATGAAATCCATGTTTCGTTGGGGTCCAGGCCCTGACAGGCAGAGGCGACAAGCTCCCCCGTCTCCTGGGGAGACAGGCAAAATGGTTCCTCTGTGGACAGGTCTTCCGGGGTGTCTCCGTTTACGTACCGGCGGAGCACTTCTACGGTTTCATATAGCATATAGGGCTGGTTTGTGACAAAAACCTTCATAGGTTCCCTCTCTTGATTGCGGTTTACACCCAAAATTCCCACATCCCATCCTGCTAAACTATCCAAAGTATACCACGGCGGCGGTGGAAAAGCAAGGCACGTCCCCAATCCCGACGTATGCGTGCAGTTCAGAACGGAACCTTCGAAAATTCCGTACTGGCGTGGCAGCGCCCGGATTTCCTCCGGGGGAGCGAATGGCGCCATGGGATCTGTTCACCTGCCAGTGGCAGGTCATACTTCCAGGTGGCCCGGCAAAGCCGGGTCGGATGAGGAACGGTGAAATGTTGCCTTTCTATGCACTTACAGATGGTGGTGTCAATCTGGCCGCCCGGCGCAAGGTCGGGCGGCCAGAAGGGGATGGAATGTTTTCTTATTTCTCTGCGTAGCGCATCACCAGGACCACGCCTTGGGCCCGGGTGGCGGTGGACAGGGGAGCCAGGGTGGTGGCGGTGGTGCCAACCACAATGGCCTGCTCCACAGCCCAGGCCATGGCCGTTTGAGCGTAGGGGTGGATCTGCGCGGCGTCGGTGAAGCCATCCAGAGCCTGGCTGGAGGCCGGGGAGCCTGCCATGCGCCACAGGATGGCGGCGGCCATCTCCCGGGTGAGGGGAGCGTTGGGGGAGAAGGTGCTTTGGCTGGTTCCGTTGATGTATCCCTTCTCATAGGCCCACCGCACGGCCTCTTCATAGAAGCTGCCGGACCGGAGGTCGGTAAAGGGGGTGTCCTGGCTGCTGTCCGGGCAGCCGGCCAGGCGGTGGAGGATGGTGACAAACTGTGCCCGGGTCAGGGTCCCCTCAGGCTGGAACAGGTCCTCGGTCATACCATTCACCAGCCCTTTGTTCAGGGCTTCGTCAATGGCTTCGTGGTACCACTGGGCCTTCAGGTCCCGGAAGCGAAGGGAGGGGCAGTCATGGCCGGCCGAGCCGGTCACCTGACCGCCGGACAGAGCATAGGTGAAGGTGGCGGTGCTGACAGGCTGCTCCTGGGTGCCGATTTGGCTTCCCTGCTCCAGGGTGTTGCAGGTGACTTTGGTGACGCCGCTGGCATCCTCCCGGACCCGGAAGGTGACTTCTGCGGCAGAATTGCCGCTGAGACCAGGGATTCCGGCATAGGCCAGAGTCACCTGCCCGTCCGTCTCCCGGTTCACGCTGGACAAGCCGGCATAGGGGGTCACGGTGTCCAGAGTCAGGAGCGCAGGGTCATAGGTGAGATGCACCAGGCCGTTGGTGCTGTCCTGAGGGGCGGGGATTTGGATGGAGATGGTCTTCTTCTCATCCGCAGCAGCGGGCCGGGACTCCGCCTCAGAGAGGGCCTGGAGGGTTCCCGCAGGAGCTAGGTCCACAGAATGATCAGAAAGGGTCAGCTGTGTGCAAGGAACGTCCAACATCTCTGCTGTGTCCAGGCCTTCACACAGGCGCTGTGTCTGCTGTGCCTGCGTGCCGGTGGAGGAGGCACTGTAGATTGTGGCAGGCCACACCTGATCCCCAAGATTGCCCAGAGGTACCGCCGTCAGAACGGTGCTTTCCGGGGTTTGCCGGTACAGCAGATACAGCTCCGTGGTGTCGCCGGTGAAATAGGAGAGCACCAGGTATCCGGTCTCCCGGTCCTCCACCAGAGAGCAATACTGGAATTCGCCGTCCTGCAGGAAGGTCAGTTTCCCAGCAAGCTCGGTGGGGATCAGATCCAGAATGCCGCCGGCCCAACCCTCATCTGTTTCGTACATACCAAAGACCCAGAGATAGCCGGCATCATCCAGCAGGTAGAAGCATTCAGCATCGTAAGTTTTTTCAATCGTTGTTCCATCCTCCTGGGGCTCTGGAACAACAAGCTCCTGATGACCGGCGGAGGCCACGGCAATAAATTTCTCGGCCCCAGTTACATAGATCAGGTATGTGAAGAAATCCCATCCGGTGTAGACCGTTTCGTTTTTCATCAGACTGCCGGGACTTCCCAGATAAGTCCCGTAAATGCCCACAGCCTCTCCGGGTCCAAAGTATTCGCAATATGCCAAATCCCAGGTGGGAAGGCCGGAGCGTGCCATACCGGAGGAGGCCAGGATTTCACCAGTCTCTTCATCGACCTGATGCATCGCATAGCTGTGCTTTGTCTCCTGGAGGTAGAGGCTGCCGCTGGATTTGTCGTAGGCGGCTGCGGCGGGGGTGATGGATACGGAAGCACCAGCCGTCCAGGTGTCGTCCCGATCCAGATCCCAGGTGAAGAGCTTGGAATTGCCATCGGCATCCCGAAGCGTGCCCCGGAGCTCCAGATTCACCGTATCCACGGTGACGGTGCAGGAGGCGGCGACACTGGGATCCAGAACGGAGGTTGCGGTAATGGTGCAGGTTCCCGCCCCATTTGCGGTCACAAGACCGGTTTCGTCCACCTGCGCAACGGCGGGATTGGAAGAGCTCCAGCGTACATTCCGGTCGGAGACTGTCCAGGGAAGGACGGAGGCGGTGAGCTGCGCGGAGCCGTGGACCTTCATGTTCAAGCTTTGTGCGGACAACTCCAGGCTCTGAAGCTGGTCCACCGGCTGGTACCATTCTGCATCCACCTTGCGGTCCAAATCCCGGACAAACAAGGCGATGACTGGGTCATTAAACAGCTCAAATAGCGTGGTACAAGCAGCGGTAGCGGGGTCAACCTGGATCAGTGTGGACTTAATCCACCAACCGCCGTTTGGATTATCATATTGGATCCAGTATAAGGAGCCGTCATTGCAGCTCCACTCCAAAGTTTGTTGGTCTGCATTGACGCGGTATTCCATTACGTCGATGAGTTCCGGCTGGGACAGGGTGTCCAGAGTGAACCGGTACAGGCCGTTATCCTCACAGCTCAGGCTGTAGAAGGTTCCTGCTTCGTCACAGGCCAGCGTGCCGGTACGAATTCCGGGCATCCCCACTTTGGTGCATGCGCCGGTCAATTTATCAATGCGTACCAGTCCATCGGACTCGGAAATGCCGTAGAGGAACCCGTCTTTTGCGTTGTATGCCAGGTCGGTCGGGGTAACTTCCAAAGTACAGATATACTGAAGGCCTGTTTTCAGATCCTCGTTCTGGACATACAGCGCCCCGTCCGGTGTGACCATGAAGACTTTGCCGTCTACATCGGCGGCAGCCTGCACATCGCCAACGGCGCTGGCCTGCTCTCCAAGATTGTAGGTCTCATAATCTGCGCTGGAATCCCGATTGAACAGCAGCCATTCCCCGCTCCAGAAAGCGCCGAATTCTGTTACTACTTCCTGGTTACCAAAGATTTCTCCCACGGATACGTCATAGACTGCGGAGTTCGCTGCATAATCGTAAACCACAGCCCGCAGCTTCGTCCCGGTAAAGTTGCTTAAGTCAAATACTTGACTGACCGTCTCGCTGGGGGTTTGCTGATTCGGTGTGAAGATTCCGTAACTGGCGCCATTATCCGGGTTATAAAGGGACAGAATTGCCACAAACTGGTTGTCTTTGGCAGTGACAGTGAGCTGCCTGCTGACCGGGTCCACGCTGACGCCGGTCAGCTCCGGCGTCGTGTTGTCAATGGTCACCTGGGTTGTGAGGGTGGCGCCATCTCCCAGAGCCTCCCAGTCTGTCCGGCCGCTCTTTGCATCCACGTAATACTCCGGGGCCAGGGTCACCTGAACCTCTGCCACGGTCCCTTCGGGCAGGGGCTGGCCCTGGGCGTCTGTGCCGGACCAGGTGAGATTGACAGGCTGGGACACCCGCTGCCAGGCGCTGGCTGCACTGTAATAAAAGCCTGCCCCCATGGAGCCCAACTCCCGCTGCTTGTAAATCTCTCCCGTTTCCACATTGCGGATCTGCATTTTGGCATTGGCAGCATTGCGAATGGGGCTGACGAAGTACTGGCACAGGGCGTCTCCGTTTTGGTTATTCAGCGAAGCGCGTTCCGGCAGGTAATCTTCTCGATCCCACATGAGAGTTTCCGGATTACCACCCCAATTGTATTGGCTCCCGGAGCCTGCGGAGGTGCCGGTGATATAATTGCAGGTAATCCAGCCCATGTAGGGCCATCTCGTATCCAGTCTCGCGCTGTATTCAAGCCATGAACCAGCTTCAAACATGGAAGCGTCCGTCCAATTGCCATAGAAGGCCAGGACCGGAATTGAGTGGGACACTTGCTTCAATCCCTCGGCGGTGGCTTCGGGAACGGCAAACACGTAACCCTGGATATAAGCGCCATTTTCATAGCTTTCATCCAAAGCTTTCTTCTGCGCCTCTGTCAGGGTCATGGTTACGGTGATACGAACCTCTCCACCGGCGGGGAGGGTAACCTCACCACGGTTCAAACGCTCCAGGAACAAGTAGGCATCGTAAGACGTAATGGCTTGATCCCCGTCCAAATCGGCATAATCCGGATTGGAGATGTCCGTCCGTATCCCTGCCACATAGTCCAGCAGAGCCTGTGCGTCGTCTGCATCGATGCTGCCGTCGCCGTTAAAATCCATGTGGATCAGGCGGTTGTCGAGCTCTACGGCCTTACCATTGATGCTCCAAGCCACATTGGCCTGCAAACCGGCAGTGTGCTGGCTGAGCAGCTGGGCTGTTTCATATGCTTCGCCTAGTTCGGCCCAATATTCATCGTTGGGCGTTTTATAACCTTCTTCAACTGCCTGGGTGAACAGCTCCGCAGATAACAGATAATTTTGGCTCTCTTTGGTGAGATTATTCAGGGTAAAGGAAACTTGATACGCACCGGTCCGGTCCGGATCGTCCCCCAACTCCGCCTTCACCTTGCCGTCAGGCTGACCGTCTACCAGTACATAGGAGCTGGCGGAGATGGCGCTGCCCACATTGGCCAGGCCTGCGCCCTGCTGGATCACCGGGTAGTAGTTCTCCCCATCCTTCAGCGGCTGCGCCGTGGACATGAGGAGGCTCTGGCTCAGCTGCCGCAGGGAGAGGTCTTCCTGACCTGCCAGTCCGGTTTCCTTCAGGTACTGGGCCACCAGAGCCGCCATACCGGCAATCTGGGGAGCGGCCATGGAGGTACCGGACATGGTCTCGTAGCTCTCCCCACCGGGGATCACGCCGTTGACGGAGTAAATGTTGCCGCCGGGAGCGGTGATCTCCGGCTTCAGCTCCAGGGAGCCGGGAACGCCCCAGCTGGAGAAATCGCTCATGGTGTAGGGCTCGTCGTAAATCACGGTGCTCACATTCTGGGCAACGGTTAGTTCACCGGTGTAGTACTGGATTTCTCTGGTGACGATTTCGCCCCAATTGTCCACCTCGATGGTTTCGGTGTGGAGCTCGCCCTGATCCCGCATCCACTGACCGTCGGACTGGGTGAGGGAGACACAGGGAGGCTCGTACCAGTACTCCGACAAATCCATGCTAAGGGCGCCGGGGACATTGTTGTAAATGAGCACGGCCACGGCGCCGGCTTCAGCCGCTTTATTGGCTTTTTCCGAGAAATTGATGGTACCGCGGGCACAGACGGCCACCTTGCCGGTCAGGTCGATTCCGGTCCAGTCGTCGCCAACCCCTTCGACCAGAACATATTCCAGGGGCTGCCCGGCCAGAGTTTCCAGGGGCTTATTGCGGGAGATCGTTTCTGTATAGAAGATAGCCCGTTCCTGGACGGTGAGATACCGGCCGGTGTAGCCCACGTTGTCAGCAGAGGCTACAGTCAGGGCGTTGGTGTAGGAGCCGGGGGAGCCCACCATATCCAGGCTCACAGCGTCGCTGTACAGATGGCCATTCCAAACGCCGTCAGCCCAGGAGCCGGCATTGCCCGCCGCAACGGAGACCACCACATCGGTCTCAGACAGCCGGTCCAGAAGGTCCTGGTAGACGGCATTTGTGGCGTAGCCGGGGCTGGTGGAGCCCAGGGACAGGTTCACCGCATCGCAGCCCAGCAGGATGGCATCTTCGATGGCCGCCATGTAGTCCGAGTCATAGGCGCCGCCGTTTTTACCGAAGACCTTCATGGTGAGCAGCTGGGCGTCAGGGGCCACACCCTGAACATGGACGGCGGTCAGAGCGTCGGTGTAACCGTCTTCCGAGGGAATGTACCGGTTGGCCGTGGCGATGCCCGCCACATGGGAGCCGTGCTCTCCCTGGTCGTCGTGGTCGTGGGTGATGTCCAGATCATGATCCACGTAGTTGTAGCCAAAGGGGAGCTTCTCGTTCACGTACAGCTCCTGAGCAGAGGGGCCGCCGTTCCGGCTGATGTTCAGCTGGGCCAGCTTCTCCCGGATTTCGGCCTCATCCAGCAGATCGTAAGTACGGCCGCTGTTTTTTGCATCCTCCGCCAGGGCGTATGCAAAGGCGGCGGCGTCAAAGGACTGATGGTCCGTATCCGTGCCGGTGTCGATGACGGCAATCCGGGTCCCCGCGCCGGTGAGCCCGGCAGCATAGGCGGCACTGCTACCGATCATCTCCGCGGAGGTGGACATGTTGGGGTCCGCCGGTCCCTGGGAGTAGACCGCCGGTTCATACCGGGTCTCCAGCACCACGGTTTTCACCCCGGGCATGGCCTGAATTTCCTCAACCTTGCCATAAGGGACGTTGGCGGAGATCAGATTGGCCGCCAGGGTCAGGTTCCACACCACGTCCAGGGGCTCGCCCCCGAGGACCTGATTGGAAATCCGCCGGGCCAGGGCCGCCTGATTGGCCTCCAGGGACTGACGGGTCTGCTGCATCTGGGGACTGACGGCCAGGGCGGCAGTGGACAGGCCGCTGGACGCTTCCATCTGCTCCAGGCCGGGGCGGTCCTCCAGGACGATGGAGACCCGAACCAAGTCGGTAGGTGCATAGGACGTATCCTGGGGTAGGTCTGCAGGCTCCCGCTCCAGGGGGACATCCGCCTCCACCTGCCGGAAGGGAATGCTCTGCTCTTGGGCGGCCAGAGCCGTGGACCCCAGGGACAGCACCATGCACACTGCCAGCAGCAGCGCAAGGGCTTTCCGTGTGAATGTGGTTTTCATATTCTGGTACCTCCTTCATGTTTCAAGGCCTGCTGGAATGCAGAGAGCTATCCTAAAATTCAACCAGGCATCCTAACATGCAAATCAGCATCCTCTAAAAGGAGTATAGCATATGTGCCGCCCAAATGCAAATCTTTTTTTATTTTTTGTAATAGTCTGGCACCTGTTTTTTGCTTTGTATGAGAAATGGGGCTTCCCCGCAGAAAAACGGCGCGAACAGGAGGCTTACAACCTGTTGCGCCGTTTTATTGCTGCTGTTTCTCTCTGCATGTATCCCGGGATTCATATGATCAATCTGAAATATTTTGATTTTCTGCTTGACATAATAGAATATGCATGGTATGCTGTCACTAAATAGGAGCAGATTTCTGCGGGGAACTTAATGCCAATAGGAGAAGGTGACACAGAATAGCAGAAAGAGCTATGAAAACTATTGGGTGAATCGTTAGGAAGCCCTGCTGCTATGAAAATACACCTAACGCACCAGGTCAAAACGATTTGGACTGACTTCGGAGAGTCCAAGAAACAAACCAAAAAATTGATGAATATCTTCAGAACAAAATCTCTCCCTGCAGTTCTTCAAGCAATTACTTATCTGCTCCACTGTACCGACAAGAAATGACTTACTACTGTGGACCCGCGTCAGCCAAAATGGTGATTTCTTATGTTACTGGCACTGCATATGCGCAAAGTACCCTGGCGTCTTCCATAGGGACAAATTCAAATGTAAGTACACATACTCCATAGATAAAATGAATGATACTATAAATGATAATCATAATAATTATATTATAGTAGTAAAATGAGGCTGATTTAAAGCATTTTGTGTGTCAAATCTCGCAACGGGATTGGACACCAATTAAGTAGGTGATTGAGGTGCGCAAAAAACTTTACAGAATGACAGTGCTGTTCTTGGCTTTTCTCATGGCTAGCTGCGCAAACCCAGAGCCTCTTTTGAACGAGGAGGATGTTTCCGCCTCTGCGGCTACTTCGTCTGAGCCCAGAGAGCCTGTCACTTACACGTTAGAGGCCCAGGAAATCCCTCTCTCCCCGGAGCTGGAGGACACCTGGGAGTGGATCGTCCTGGATACGCGGGAGGATCAAGTGCTGTTTGCCATACAGGAAAAGCATTCGGCGGAGGAGGAGATGTACAGCTACCGCCTTACCCGGGAGATTGGCATCTACGACGTGGAGCAGGCCTGTGTCACGGCCCAGTGGGAGCCAGAGACGCCGGGCTGGTATCAGGCTGGGGCGTTGACCGGAGAGGGAACCGCTTGTTGTGCCGGGGCCAAGGACTATGAGCATGTTTACCCATCGGAATATGTTTTGGTCCTTTTGGGCCAGGATCAGAAAGCCCTCCCGGACATTTCCTGCACGGTGCAGGAGCTGTGGGCGCTGGAGGATGGAACGGCAGTCTTCAGCTACGTGGAGCCGGATGGACAGTTTGGAGTCCGTGCCGTTTCCGATGGCCAGGTGACGGACCTTCTGACCTGGCAGACTGGTGACCAGACAGAGCCCCTGGGAGGGGGAGAGATGTCCGTCTGCGGATCGGAATTTGGCTACGTCTATGCAGACCATGGACAGTGTGTCCTGATTCGGGCTGACCGTTCCGGGGAGCTGGACCGGCAGACATTGATTCCCAAGAAAGAGAAGCTGGATTCCTGCTATCTGACCCGGGAGGGGATGGTGGCCTGCCTGTCCATCGATGAAGACACAGACCAGTTTCACCGGGAATTGACGCTTCTGTCTGCCAGGGAGGACGCCCAGCGCCGCTCTGGTGAGGATGGCGCTCTGTACCGGATGCGGTTTGCAGGAGAATTTGGCCTTGCTGTAGACTACAGGTTTCGTCTGCAGCTGCTTCGGTTGGAGGATGGGGCCGTCACTTGTATGTCTGCGCCGCTCCCGGAACCGTTAAAAGATATGGGAGAATCGGCAGTCAATTTATATGCAGCCGGAGACCATACATTTTATCTCTTCTACCGCAAGGAACAAAAGCTATATCGAGTTACTGTGAACTGAATTCCCAATATGCGGGGCCGCTTCAGGCGTTTGCCTGGCTGTGGTCCCGCATATGTGATTTTCTACCGCCTGGGTCCAACTCCCTGGACGCGCTGGCAGAGATAGGGTCCGGGTCTACGGTACTTTGTTCAGTTCGCACCGTCCCAATTTGTCTGGATTTCAGTGATCCAGACGGATCCCACAGTCGGTGTGTCCGGAAGGCTGCGCGCTACACCTGCGCTCTCGGTTTTGTTATGAAATGAAACGCACGCTGTAGCCAAAGAGGCGCTACAGCGTGCGTTTGAAAGGGCACGACTTATTTGGTACCAAAGATCCGGTCTCCTGCATCCCCCAGACCGGGGACGATGTAGGCGTGGTCGTTGAGCTTTTCATCTACAGCGGCCACAAATATGTCCACGTCGGGGTGGGCTTCCCGGACGGCCTTAATGCCCTCGGGAGCCGCGATGATATTCATGAGGGTGATGGACTTACAGCCATATTCCTTGACAAAGGTAATGGCAGCTACAGCGCTGCCGCCGGTGGCCAGCATGGGGTCCACGATGAACACCTGGCGCTCGGCAATATCGTTGGGCATCTTGCAGTAGTACTTCACCGGCTCGTGCGTCTCCGGGTCCCGGAACAGGCCAATGTGGCCGATTTTGGCCGAGGGGATCAGGTCAATCATGGCGTCCACCATGCCCAGGCCAGCCCGGAGCACCGGCACAATGGCCAGCTTCTTCCCGGCCAGGACCTGAACCTTGGCCATACCGATGGGAGTCTCCACCTCAGCTGCCTCCATGGGGAGATTCCGGGTGGCCTCATAGCACATGAGGGCGGAGATTTCGCTGACCAGCTCCCGGAACTCCTTGACGCTGGTGTTTTTACTCCGCAGGATGGAGAGCTTGTGTTGGATCAGAGGGTGATTCAAAACGTGTACATGGTCCATCATTCGTTGTCCTTTCTTTCTGCTGCCTGAAGCCGCTCCAGGCGCTCTCGTTCCGCCTGAGACAGGCGAAGATAATTAGGTTGTAATGAATTGGCATCACTGATTTCGTCCCGCTGCATGGCCGCCCAGGCCGCGAGAGCCACACCGGAGGCCCGCTGCTGCCGCCGGTGCTCCGGGGCCAGCAGGAGCCGTCCAGCCGGGAGGGACATGGAGCCGCTGCACAAAAGGGCTCCGTCTCCCACCAGGGTCACCGGCTCTGCCAGGCTTTGCAAATCCGCTTCCAGATCTGTCATAGAGATGGCCCGGTCCTGCCGAAGTCGGGTGAGGGTACCGCCGGAGGCCCGGAAGAGGGCGTTGTACACTTGGCTGCGCCGGGCGTCCATCACAGGGCAGATCAGCCCCTCCAGCTCCCCCAGCCCCCACGCCATGGCCTCCAGGGTGGATACGCCGAAGAGGGGCAGCTCCCGGCCCCAGGCGAAGCCCTTGGCCGCTGCCATGCCGATGCGCACGCCGGTGAAGCTTCCCGGCCCCATGGCCACGGCCACGGCCTCCACATCCTGAGGGGTCAGTTCGCAGGATTGGAGGAGATGCTCCGCCATGACCAGGATGGTCCGGCTGTGGGTGAGACCGGCGTTTTGGTAGGATTCCGCCAGGAGGTTGCCGCCTTCCAGCAGGGCTACGGAGGCGGCTTTGGCGGAGGTTTCAAAGGCTAAGATTCCCATGGGGTACCCCCTCGATGGTGATTTTTCGCTGCTGGTCGGAGCCGGGGATCTTCTCAATGGTCACCGTCACTGGCGAGCCCAGAGCGCCGGACACCCGCTCGCTCCACTCCACCACGCACAGGCCACCCCGGTCCAGGTAGTCTTCCCAGCCGATGTCAAATAAATCCTCTTCGCTGCTCAGCCGGTACATATCAAAGTGGAACAGGGGCATGCGTCCGCCGGTGTATTCGTTGACAATGGTGTAGGTGGGGCTGGTCACCGGTCCGGTGACGCCCAGTCCCCGGGCCAGTCCCCGGGTGAAGGCGGTTTTCCCTGCGCCCAAGGGCCCGCGGAAGGCCACCACCTGGCCGGGCCGGAGGCTGGAAGCCAAAGCTGCCCCAAGGGCCTCCGTTTCCTCCGGGCTCTGGGTCCAAAATTCCATAAATAGCCTCCTTTCTGCTGAGGAGCAAGGCTGCTTCGCGGCCATTATACCACAATGCTCCGGATTTGCAAGAGGCGGTGTTCCTTCTCAGGACCCCAGGTCTCTGTCTAAAACCGCTGCCGGATGGCGGAAATGCCCTGGGAGAGTGCGTCGCCTGCTTCCGGGCCCAGGGCCTCGGACAAGAGACGGTACTCGTCCAAGCCGCCTTGGCCGTGAAAGACGGCATAAGCGCCTGCATCGGAGCCGGGAGCCAGGAGGCCGCCCAGGGCGTGGAACCGGGCCACATTCTCTTGGGCGGAGGTCAGGATGCGCGTTACATCTGCTTCCGAGAAGCGGCCGGTACCTCTCAGGTTTCCAATGGTTGCCAGGGTGGGAACCCATACGGTTCCCGCCTCCGCCATGGCTTCCAGAGCCTCGCCGGAGAGATATGCCCCATGCTCCACGGAGTCCACGCCAGCCTCCGCCGCAGCCAGGACGGCCTGGGCTCCGTTGGCATGGGCCATGACGGCAAACCCTGCCCCGTGGGCGATGCGGATCATCTCCCGGATCTCTTGGGGCTCCAGGGGGCTGCTGGTGAGGACGCCGAAGCGGTCAAAGTCCATGAGGCCGGAGATCATGATTTTGACAAAATCCCCGCCCTCTGTGCGGACCTCCTGGACCAGGGCCTTGTACGCTTCCATGGTGTCGAAGCTCCGGCCGATGAAGCCGCCGTAGTGGCCCCGCTTGTAGATGGGGAAGAGGGGGGTCCGGTAGGTGATGCCGTACGTGCCCGCCAGATCCCGGGCGAACCGCCCCACGCCCCAACGGTCCCCGCCATCCCGGAGGTAGGTGAAGCCCAAGGACCGGTAGGCCTCCAGCCGGGGGCGGATCAGGTCCTCCCGGGGGCCTTGCCGGTGGGCGGCAATGGCGTCTTTGTAATAGACGCCGTCCAGCACCATATGGATGTGGCAATCTGCGTACATGAACCTCACTCCTTACTGCCGGATGAAGAGGACGCCTAAGGTTCCCGGGCCGCAGTGGCAGGAGACGGTGCACCCGGCGGAGGTTTCGAAGACCTCCCGGAAGTGGCCGTACCGGTCCACAGCCTCTCGCACCGCTGCCAGACAGTCCGGTTCCACCGGGGTATAGGTGATGAACAGCCGGTCCCGGCGAAGCTCCGGGCGACCATCCAGCCGGTCTTTGACGTAATTGGCCAGGCACTTGGCGTAAGGCCCCCGATACTTTTTGACTACCTGCATTTTCCCGTCCCGAACCTCAATGCAGGGCTTCAGGTTCAAAAGGTTGGCCCCCAGGGCCGCCACGGTGGAGCAGCGGCCGCCCTTGACCATATAGTCCAGCCGGTTCAAAAGGAAGCTGGCTTCCACCTTCCCGGTGAGCTGCTCCAGCTCCTGGCAGAGCCCGTCCAGGCTGGCAGCCTGGTCTCTCAGACGGCAGGCCTCCAGGACCACGTGGCCCTGGCCTGTGGAGAGGTTGCGGGAATCCACCACCCGGACATTGGGAAATCCTGCTGCCGCCAGACAGGCGTTCTGATAGCAGGCGGAAAAGCCGGAGCCAATGGTGATGTGGACAAGCCCGTCGCAGGACCCGGCGAACCGGCTAAAAAGGGCCTGGTATTCCCCCACGCTTACCGCCGCCGTGGAACAGAGGCTGCCACCGGCGGCCACGTGGCTGAAAATCTCCTGGGGCGTGATGGTGAGGCCGTCTGCATAGCTGGTTCCATCCTTGATGACCGTGAGGGGAGCCAGGGTGATATCGTACCGGGCCAGAAGGGCCGGTGACAGGTCACAGGTGCTGTCTGCTGTTACTTTTACGTTCATGTTTCCCTCCGCATGGTGTCAGAATCCGTGGATTTTCTTTTAGTATACCGTGATTTCGCCCAGTGTCAACTGGGCAACCTTGCAAAATTGGGGCAGCCGTGGTAGGATGCTCTCAGGAGGCGATGGAATATGAACCATGAAGAGAAAGCGCAAGCTCTGTTTTTGGAGGGCTGTAACTGCGCCCAGGCGGTGTTTGCGGCGTTTTGCGATGTGACGGGCTTTTCCCGCCAGGAGGCCATGCGGTTGGCCTCCTCCTTTGGCGGCGGTGTGGGGCGGATGCGGGAGATTTGCGGCGCTCTGTCCGGGGCTTTTTTGGCCATGGGCTGGCTGTACGGCTATGAAGAACCGGGGGACGATGGAGAAAAGGCGGCCCACTATGCCCGGGTCCAGGAGCTGGCTGCCGCCTTTCGGGAACGGCATGGGGCGATCCAATGCCGGGAGCTTCTAAACCACCCGGACACAGGGGCCACACCCACCCCGCGGACGGAAACCTTCTACCGGGACCGCCCCTGCGCCAAGCTGGTCCGGGATGCGGCGGCCCTATTGGAGCGGTATATGGAGAGTTATCCGAGGGAGTGGGGGGCTAAGGAAAATAAAAATTAGCATATTTTGCTTCCGTATCTGCTGCGTTAATGGGATGTAGGCCCTTAGGCTCAAGTGCTGGCAGTTTTCTGGGAAACCCTCGATTACACTTAAAAGATGCAAAAAACACTGTGCTTCCCATAAGAGTTTGGTCTAGGCTGGGGTGATCAGCGAAAATTCCAATTGCAAGCCTTTTGATTTTAGAGAAATCGGGCATATTTTACAAAAAGGGGTTGACACGCGGAAGCTAATATGGTAGACTTATCACATCAAAGGCATGGTTGATGTTCATTTGACCGGCCATCTTGCAAGGAGGGGATTCCGATGGTTTTGTAGGATAGCCATCTGAGGTAAGTGATTGCGATGGCAATTACATACTGCCATGATGGCAGCAGACGAGTGCGGTTTTTTAGAATTTCAGCGATGCTTTATCAACGTCCGAAGATGAACACTCCAGTGTTCTACCAAAAGAAGCAGATTGAATGTGGTATCTAGGCCACCGATCTGCCTGAAAAAGGAGGAAATATGATGAAACGACGCATTTTGGTAACCGTTTTGACTTTGATTTTGTGCATGTCCTTGAGTGTCAATGTTTTTGCACGTAACGCATCAGAGTCCGGGAGGACTACTGGAGGAAGTTCGGGTGTGTTGACGACTTATGCGACTTTGTACGCCGACTACGATTACGGCAAGGCAACAACATCATGCGGAAAGGGCAGTGGTGTGACTCTTTCCACAACAATTATTTACTATTTTACGAATGCCAGCGGTCATACGCAAACTAGTAGCTCCAGTGGGACTACTTCAGCATCGGCTGGTTGTGTAACCTCGCAGGGACAGAAGGCATCTTCGCAACACAGTGTAAGAGGAGGTACTACGTGGGGAAGTTGGAGCTGTAGTTTGAGTACAACTGCTTGGTAAAGATCAGGTGTGCAATTAGCTCCTTTTCTCACTGCATTGCCCACGGGTACATGTTCTAGCTGATTAGGAGGAACTTCGTTTCGCTCATATGGAATGGAAAAGCGGCTAGAACTGAATGACAGTAACGATGTAGAAAGGTTATGTGGGTGGCTGTGCAGCAATGTATGGCTACCCACTTGCTTTCACCAAGTCAAGAAAGGCGGTATATGATGCAAAGAGCATTTCTTTTGGCAGTAACGGTTTTCCTTTGCTTCTTTTTGGGAGCCTGTGATGCGAAGGACACGGATAACTTGTTTGAAACGACCCAGGGCCAAACCCCATCTGTGGTAAATCCAAGTGGCTCAGAAGAGAAAATGACAGGTCCCTCAGCAGAAGGGTCCGCCCCCACAGTGGGAGATCAGGCTGCCATGGAGGAAGGCTATTCCTACGGAAATATGCAGAAAAATGTACCAAGTGGAGATTTTATGCAATATGAGGATGATATTGTATTTCTTTCTTACAGCAACCGCCGTTTTCGCCTATGCACCTATGATATGAAGACCGGAGAGGTCAGTCTCTTTTTCAAAGACGCCACCAACCAAGGCGGCGCCAGTGTGTCTGGAAACTTGGAGTCGTATGATGGGAAACTCTATGTATTAAATCCTGCCTCACAGGCCATGGAAGTAAAGAGCGATACATTAGATCCCATCATTGACGGAGGTTTATACAGTTTTTGGCATAGTCAGGGTGATTTATATGTCAAAACCAAGGATTCCTCTCTTCTTGTGTATGAAAACGGCGGCGGCGAGCCCCGCACAGTGTTAGAAGAATTTACGGGTATCTGGAGTGTTGTGTTCGGCCAGTATCTCTATGCCAACGTGGAAGAAAACATAGTCCGTGTGGATCTTGAGGCAAACGAGCCTCAGGAAGAAGTACTGGTAAAAAACGCTGGCGGGGTCATAGACGGAAACCACATCTATTATGTAGATTATGAGAGCTGGCATCTGTATCGTTGTGATATGGATGGCAGCAATCCGGTTCTGATTGTGGAGAAACCGGTTCTGCTTGCCAGCATGAACTTTGAGAACGACTATTTTTATTTCCGACTGTACACGGGTATGGAATTGGATGAGGGTGAGGACTGCTATGATATCTACCGTTTCCCCAAGGCGGATCCCACACAAATTGAAAAAATTGCAACGTTATCAGCACCGGCATATCAAATTTATACAGTTCCTGGATATGACAAAATTTTTGTAAAAACCCGGGGCCCGGTGAATGAAAGTGGCAGCGGAGAGGAAGGCCCGATTTATGTAATGGGGTTGGATGGCAGCGATGCCCGGGCTTTGGAACTCCCTGATTTTTAGGGAACGAGGTGTTTGAATGCTGCGAAAAATAAGAGGAAGCAGAGGTGGCAAGATCCTGGCCGGTTTCTTGCTACTTATTACCACGATTGCCGTCTCTGTCTCTTGTTCCATAAGGCAACCAGAGAATTCAGGGCAACTGGTAGATAGGAAAGATATGCCGGATGTAATGAAGGAATTGGCACAGAATGAGTTGACGGAATGGATGGCTGGAATGTGGGTGGAACTTTCCAATTGCGTGAAGCAGGCTGATGTTACGCCAGGCGTTGAAGCGTATTTTAATACAGATGATCTTGTCCGAGCATCGGTCACGCTTCAAAACGGACTTGAAAAAGTGCAGCCATACTATTTTATGATACTAGCAGACGGAATTCCTGTAGAATTTGAAATTAATGGAAGTAGCTACATGTCCTATGCACTGGATTTAACTGCGGAACAGGTGACTTTTGATGTGAAATTCAAACCGGAGTTTTCTCTGAATCTTGGGCGCTTGGATTTCCTCCTCTTTTTTGACGGAAATCCAAAGTCAGATCATCACATGACAACCTATACGATACAGCTTAGGCAGGTTGGAGTGGAGCGATTGCCAGAAAGTGTACAAAAGACGGTGCTGCAACGGGATGGCGTAAAGGACAGTTTTGATAACGGTTCCTATGGAGCATGGCTGTGGAATGAAGATATGCAGATCACCACTTTAGACCATATTGGTTCTAGAGATATTACAATTTATGATGGGGAAACGCTTTTATTTGAATCAATCGCGTCTAGGTCGGGGCTATACCGCACCGTCTTGATCCTAGACGGTCAACCTCTTTCTTTCACAATAGAAGGAGAGTTATATTCTTGGCTAGATTGGCGATCCAGCGGTACAGATATGTTACAAATTCCTATCAAGCTATCAGAAGATTGCGAAAAGAGTGGCAGTTTCTTTGCAGTATCAACCCCGATTGACACAGAGTCATTGCCGCTATCTAGCTTGGCCTCGGCCAAAATACAGGTGGTGGTTTCCCAAGCAGAAGAGGAGTGAGCAACCATGGAACTGACGGTACAAAACCTGGTTAAGCAATACCCAAAGAAACGGGCTCTGGATGATGTTTCCTTTCTCTTGAGAGAGGGCGTTTATGGCCTTCTGGGTCCTAACGGCGCGGGCAAGACCACCTTAATCAACATCATCGCTGGGATTCTGCGACCTACTTCTGGCAAGGTCCTCTGGGATGGGAAGGACATTGACGATCTGGACTGGCGCTACCGGGAGCTGCTGGGATTCCAGCCCCAGACCCCGTCTTTGTACAAATCCTTCCGGGCAGATGAATTTCTCCGATACATGGCTGCGGTGAAAGGGCTGAAGTTGAGTAGGAAGGAGCTGGACCATGCTGTGGACCGGCTTTTGGACACGGTGAACCTGCGGGAAGAGGGGAAGCGAAAAATTGGGGAGTTTTCCGGCGGTATGCGCCAGCGTTTGGGCATCGCCCAGGCTCTGCTGAATGACCCGAAGCTGCTACTTCTGGATGAGCCTACCGCTGGGCTGGACCCCCAGGAGCGGGTGCGGCTGCGGAATGTCATTGCGACCGTGGCGCTGGATAAGGTCGTGATTTGGACGACCCACATTGTTTCCGACATTGAGTTCATCGCCCGGGACATCCTGATGTTGAAATCCGGACAGCTCATCGCCCGGGGGACGCCTCAGGAGCTGGTGGAGGGTATGCAGGGCAAGGTCTTTACGCTCCCGGTGCAGCCTGGGGAGGTGCCCCAATGGCAGGCCAAAGCTCTGGTGGGCAACGTACAGCGGCGGGAAGGAGACGTGCTTCTGCGGATTGTGGCAGACGAATGTCCCGGTGGCTTGCTGGCAGCGCCAGACCTGGAGGATGTGTATCTGTACCATTTCCAAGAGGTGTCAAGGGAGGGTGAGCGATGATTGGAACACTCACCCGGTATGAACTGAAGAAATCCGTCTGGAACAAATTTTTCCTGATTATTTTTGCCCTGCTGCTGCTGGCAAACGTCCTTTTAAACTGCGGTATTCAGGACTTCCTGAATTGGATGGATGCCGTGGAGAATGGCACTGCGCTAGGAGAGATTACGGCGGAAAATACGAATTTCTGGGGAAACAAGGCGGAAATCCGCCGGACAACGGCACGAATCAGGAAGCAATACGCTACTTTTGCGGAGCTGACCCCGGAGGAACGAACCGCCTTTGAAGCTGCTATGAAGGAAAAGTACGGCGAGGAGGTATTTGAATTTCCGATTCCCACAGATGAGATGATGTCATCCCCAGGATACTTTGGCGGGGAAACCAATGATTTCACTTGGATTTTAAACTACTCAGATGTGCTGCAGTGGAATGAGGAGAATCGGGAATCCTATGAAAGCGTACTCCGGGCGGCAAAGGCCTTTGGCCGGGAGGCTCTGGAGGAGGGGGACAACTACGGCATTCGGCGAAACCTGCAAATCATCCGTCTCTATTCTCAGCCCCGGGGAGAAATTACCGGTCCTGTTCGGGGATGGAGCGATTTTCTCTTTGATAACCCAGCCATGCTGTTGGTATTTCTCATGGTCCTTTTGACTTGCGCTGGAAACGTTTCAGGGGAGCGCGACAGGCAGACTTGGCTCTTGCTCCACACGGCGAAAAATGGCAAGGGCAAGACCCTGACTGCCAAATATTTGGCAGGAGCCGCTGCGGCGGTGGGGCTGACCATTCTGTTCCAGGTTGCTTCCCTGGGGGCCATCTTATTTCGGGGAGGGCTATTGGGGTTCAATCAGCCGGTAGCCGCTTTGGAGCAGCTCAGGCTGTTTCCCTATACCGTGACCGTGGGGCAGTATGTCTTTCTGACGCTGGCCTGCCAGGTCTTTGCGGCAGTGGTCCTTTCCATTCTGTTGACCACCATCTCGGCCCTCAGCCGATCCAGCGTCATTTCCTACGCCGTCGGTGCCATTGTCCTGGGCGGATGCCTGCTGCTGGTGTACATCCCACCCAAGACGGAATGGCTGGCGGGCCCTTTGGCCCTGTCCAGTCCGCTCAAGTACTTTGATTCCTACGATACTGCCAACCTCTTCGGCTTCCCTGTGCTGTGGGCGGTGGTGCAGGCGCTTCTCTGGTGCGCGCTGAGCGGGGTTTGCGTGTGGTTGGCCCAGAAGGTCTACCACCGGAAACGGAGGGTCCTATGATGCTGTGGCGTGGGGAAATGAAGAAGACCCTAATGACCCAGAGGGGAATTTGGGTTTTGCTGGTATGCCTGGTTTTGAAGCTGGCGTTTCTCTGTGCCTTTCCGGAGCAGAAGGACCGCCGCATTGTCCTGTCTCAGAAGCAATATGACAAATACCTGGACCAGCTTTACGGGGAGAACACCAGGGAGAAGTCCGATTGGATTTTGGCGGAATATAAAACCTGCAAGGAGGTCAAGGACAGCCAGGAGGCTATGCAGGGGAAGTACGCCAGGGGCGAGCTCACAGATGCACAATGGGAGGCCTACACCCAGGCGCTGACCCAGGCGGATTTGCACATCAACTCGGCCCAGATTTTCGCGGAGAAGGCGGAGCAGTTTTTGAAGCAACCAGAGGATATTCCGCCTGCGCACTACATCTATGAATACGGCTGGCAGACCGTCTTTGCGCTGCTGCAATTCCCGGATGTGTTTCTTCTGTTTGGCCTGTTGGTCTTGACGGCCCAGTGCTTTCCGGCGGAGGTCTCCAGTGGCATGCTGCCGGTGCTGCTGGCGGCCCGGAACGGACGGCGGAAGCTGTTTCGTGGGAAGTTGCTGGCTCTGCTCACCGTGGGACTCTCTGCCGCCGTCATAAGTAGCGGCCTGGAATGGGTGGTGTTTTCTCTGCGGGGCTGGTGCAACGACGCTGCCGCACCCCTTTATTCCATCACGCGGTTGGCGGCGTGCTCACTGGAGCTGTCCTTGGGGGAGGGCTATGTTCTGTGCCTCGGGGTGCGGCTTCTGGCGACGCTGTTGCTAGTGACCCTGCTGTTCGGCCTATCCGTATGGTTGAAGAGCACCACAAACCTGATTTTTTCCGGCCTGTGCATTCTGGCGCTGCCGCTACTATGGGGTGGAACTGCAGCCCTCTTTACCCACGGCGGCCTGTTATCCGGCACCCGGATGCTCCTGTGGTTGGGCGAATCTGTGACGAATCTTGTGTTGCCTGTGGTGACCGTGACGGCTTACAGTACCGTTGTGGCCTTCTTCGCCGCCAGAAGACACGCCAGGGGCCCAAGGGCCTTCGGCTTGCCCAAGCGGTAGGCGCGGAATCTATGACGGATATCAAAATATTACGAAGCATGCAAAAACCGGTGAACCATTGGATTCACCGGTTTTTGCATAATGGATGAGGGGACTGCCCAATCTCCAGCTTTATTCCATCACTGTGCCGTCGGGGTGGAACAGGGGGAGCTTTTCCAGATAGAGGATGTCCTCCCGGTTTTGGGCGTCACCCTCGGCCAGGATGGCCATGCGGCCTACGATGTTGCCACCGGCCTTTTCCACCAGGGCCTCCAGGGCGGACAAAGACTCCCCTGTGGAGATGACATCGTCCACAATGAGGATGCGCTTACCGGCCATGAGGGCGGCGTCTGCGGTGTCCAGGTACAGGTGCTGCTCCTTGGCGGTGGTGATGGAGTGGACGGCCACGTCAAAGACCCCGGTCATGTACAGCTTGGGCCCCTTCCGAGCCAGCATGTACTTTTTGTCTCCGTTCTGCCGGGCCATTTCGTGGACCAGGGGGATGCCCTTGGCCTCCGCTGTGATGAGGTAGTCATAGGGAGGCGCCTTTTTCAGGAGCTCCCGGGCGGCTGCCACCGTGAGCTCCTGATCCCCAAAGATGACAAAAGCACCGATGTACAGACTGTCCGACACCTTGCAAACCGGCAGATCCCGCTCCAGACCTGCAATTGTCATGTGGTAAACCATAGTGATTGCTCCTCTTCCTCAAAAATGTGGGCATTTTGCCCCAACATAACAAAATCACACATTTTATTATACCGCCCCAGAGAAAAATGTCAAGCCCGCCACACATGCCGGAATGCCGTCCGGACTGTATGGCGGGCATATTGGCGGGATGGGGGTGCTTACGCTACGGTGTTTTCGAATTGGCTGTTATACAGGCTAGCATAGAAGCCGCCCTTGGCCAAAAGCTCCTGGTGGTTGCCGCTTTCCACCACGTCGCCGTCCCGGAGGACCAGAATCAGGTCTGCGTTGCGAATGGTGCTGAGCCGGTGGGCAATGACGAAGGAGGTGCGGTTTTCCGTCAACCGGTCCATGGCCGCCTGAACCAGGGCTTCGGTCCGGGTATCCACAGAGGAGGTGGCCTCATCCAAGATGAGCAGAGGCGCGTTCTCAATCATGGCCCGGGCGATGGTCACCAGCTGCTTCTGACCGGCGGAGAGGTTGGCGCGGTCGTTGAGGGGGGTGTCATAGCCCTGAGGCAGCTGCCGGATGAAGTGGTCCAGTCCCACGGCTTCGCAGGCAGCCTGAACCTCTGCATCGCTGACGCCTTGCTTGGAGTAGACAATGTTTTCCCGGATGGTGCCTTCGAAGAGCCAGGTGTCCTGGAGAACCATGCAAAACAGGTCATGGACGTTTTCCCGGGTGAGGTCGGCAATGTTCTTGCCGTCGATGCGAATTTCGCCACTGTTCAACTCGTAGAACCGCATGAGCAGGTTCACCAGAGTCGTCTTGCCTGCGCCGGTGGGACCTACAATGGCCACCTTTTGGCCAGGCTTGGCATGGGCCGAGAAGTCCTGGATGATGGTTTTGTCGGGTGTGTAGCCAAAGCGGACATGGGAGAATTCCACATCGCCCCGCACCTGCTCCACCGGCAGAACCTGGGTTTTTCCGGACTCATCCGCCAGCTCCTCCTGCTCCAGGAAGTCAAAGACCCGCTGGGAGGCGGCGGCGGTGGACTGGAGGCTGGTGGCCGCCTGGGCAATTTGGGACAGGGGATTGGTGAATTGCCGCACATAGATCATGAAGGCAACGATGGTACCGAAGTCTGTGTGGCCTCCCTTGACCAGAACAGCGCCCACCACACACACCGCCACATAGCCCAGATTGCCTATAAAGGCCATGAGGGGCTGCATGAGACCGGAGAGGAACTGAGATTTCCAAGCACAGTTGTAGAGGTTCTGATTGATCTGGTCGAAGGTGTTTTGAGCTGCCTGCTCGCCGTTATAGGCCTTGACCACGTTGTGACCGGTGTAAATTTCCTCAATGTGTCCGTTGAGCTGGCCCAAATATTGCTGCTGGCCGACGAAGTACTTCTGGGATTTGCGGATGATCAGTATCATGAGGCCAAAGCCCAGGATGGTGGAGACAATGGCGGTCAAGGCCATGACGCTGTTGGTGAGGAACATCATGAGCAGAGAGCCTAAGAACATGGTCACAGCGGTCACCAGGTTGCCCAGAGACTGGTTCATGGTCTGGCCGATGGTGTCCACATCGTTGGTCACCCGGCTGAGCACGTCGCCGAAGCTCACCTGGTTGTAATAGCCCAGAGGGACCCGGTTGATTTTCCGGGAGATGCTCTGCCGCAGGGCCTGGGAGACCCGCTGGGTGAAGGTGGCCATGAGGTAATGCTGAATGTAGTGTCCAATGGCAGCCAGACCGTACAGAGTCACCAGGGTTATACCAGTGCGGAAAATGGCGTCCATGTCAATTTCTCCCAGGAGTCCTTCCTGGATGAGATTGGTCATATTCCGCATTTTATCCGGACCCATGAGGGTGAAAATGGAGGCAACCATGGCCAACACCAAGCCGGTGATGCCAATGGGAAGCCAGGGGCGGGCGAAGGCCAAAAGCTTGCCCCAGGCACTTTTCAAATTGACCGGCTGGGAGGGGAGATGGGGCTTCAAATGGGGGTTATGCATGTTCCAATTCCTCCTTTGACAGCTGAGACAGGGCGATCTGCCGGTAAACCTCGCAGGATTCCAGCAGCTCCCGGTGGGTACCCTGGCCCACCACCTTGCCGTTGTCCAGCACCAGAATCAGATCCGCATCCCGGATGGTGCCGATTCGCTGGGCCACAATGAGGCTGGTGACGCCTGCGGTTTCCCGCTTCAGCGTCTGCCGGAGGGCCCGGTCGGTCCGATAGTCCAGGGCGGAGAAGCTGTCGTCGAAGATGTAGATTTCCGGCTTCCGGCACACGGCCCGGGCAATGGCCAGCCGCTGCTTCTGCCCACCGGAGAGGTTGGCGCCCCCCTGGGCCACGGGGCCGGCGTAACCGACGCTGTCCACAAAGTCCGCGGCCTGAGCGATTTGCACTGCCTGCTTCACCTGGGCTTCTGTGGCGTGGTCTGCACCGTAGCCCACGTTGGAGGTGATGGTGCCGGAAAACATGACGGCCCGCTGGGGTACATACCCCAGCTTTTGGTGGAGGGAGGCCAGGGTATACTCTCGCACGTCCACGCCATCCACCAGAACCTGCCCTTCGGTGGCGTCATAAAACCGGGGTATCAAGTTGATGAGGCTGGATTTGCCGGAGCCCGTGGCGCCGATGAAGGCCACGGTCTGCCCCTTTTTGGCCCGGAAGCTCACATGCTCCACCACACTTCCGGCGGCGTCGGGATAGCGGAAGGACACATTCCGGAATTCCACCTCTCCCTCCCGGCCGGGAAGACCTTCCTGGCGGGCGCCGTCTGTGATGGAGGAATGGGTTTCCAGTACCTCCAGCACCCGCTTGCCGGATACGGAGACCCGGGGCCAGATGATATAGATCATCACCAGCATCATGAAGGCTGCCACCACCTGCATGGCATAGGAGGAGAAAACCACCATGTTGGAAAAGACATCCAGCCGCTGTGTCACAGCTGCCCCGCCGGTGAGGGGAATGGCCCCGATGAGGTAGGCGCCTATCCAGTAAATAGCCAGGGTCAGGCCGTTCATAACTAGGTTCATACCGGGGAACATAATGGCCATGACCCGGTTGGCTGACAGGTTGTTGGAGGTGAGCTTCTGGTTGGCCTCCTGGAATTTTTCTTCCTGGTAGCCTTCTGCATTGTAGGCCCTCACCACCCGCAGGCCGGTGAGGTTTTCCCGGGTGACCCGGTTCAGATTATCGGTGAGAGCCTGAATCCGTTTGAACCGGGGCATGGCAAAGGTGACAGCAATGACAATCAGCACCAGCATAAATGCCACGGCGGCAAAGGTGGCGGCGGTCCACTGCCAGCTCTTGGATTGGATTTTGCAAATGGCCCACACTGCCATGATGGGGGCCTTGAGAATGACCTGCAGGCCCATGGCTATCAGGAACTGAATTTGGGTGACGTCGTTGGTGGTCCGGGTGATGAGGCTGGCGGTGGAAAAGCGGTTGATCTCCTCCATGGAAAAACTCTCCACCTGCCGGAAGATCCCGGCCCGGAGCCGCATGGAGAAGGAGGCCGCCACCTGAGCGGCCAGAAATCCCGTCATCACCGACAGAATCAGACTGCCCAGAGCGCACAGCAGCATCTTGCCACCGGCCAGCCAGATATCTGCCATGGCGCTGCCTTCGGTCTGGACCAGGGTGGTGATCTCGGACATATAGTCCGGCATGGTGAGGTCCAGCCAGACCTGCCCCACGATGAACAAAAGGCAGAGCAGGATCATGGACACCTCTTTCCTCTGAAATCGTTTGAAAAGCTTATACATATTGCCTCCTTGCCTTACCTGTGATGCAGGTTCTCCAATTTATGGAGGACGCGAATGCAACACTGAATTTCCTCGTCGTCCAGGACGGCCAGGGACTGCTCTAAGCGGTCGATGATGTATGCATCTTCTGTTTCGGCATGCGTTTGCCCTGCGGGGGTCAGCATGATCCGGAGCCGGCGCCGATCCTCTGGCTCAATTAGGCGGATAATCAAGTCCTTTCGCTCTAAATTGGCGAGAATGGCTGCTACCCGGGCGGAGGATACATCCATGATCTGGCGAATTTCCTCTGCCACCATCCCGTCAGGATGGCGGGCTAACAGGTGAAGGACCAGGGATTCTCCCTGCGCCCGCATCTGAACTCTGGGTGCAGGCTCCCGGTTGCACAGGGCGATGAGGGCGTTAAAAATTTCCGTCGCAGCCTGGTTGCGGTCCATGGTTCACACTCCTTTTAAATTTAGAATGCCAACACTGTTAAAATGTAACAGTGGTTATATTTTAGCACACCCGCCGGAAATGTCAACGACCCTACACGGGAATTCATATTTTGTTTACAGTGTACAAATTTAAAAAAGCAAATTTGTGCCAAATGTGCAAATGCGGGCAGCCTCCGGTTTTGCTTGCGCGACAAAAAACGGGGCAGAGGTGGTTGACAAATGGAGACTGAGAGAGTACAATGTGCCCATCCGAACCATGGCTGAGGTTGCGGATTGGCATGAGTACCCCCGACAAAAGCGGCAAGCAGTCCGCCGGGGGGAAGGGGCCGTCCGCCGAAGTGTCTGGCGCGCTGCTTTCGCGCCGGATGCTGGGCCGGTACAGAAGATGTGCCGGACTGTCATCTTCCCGGAAGGAGGATGGAGTGCACCCATGGGATCAAAACGTCTGTTTTGAGTCCTGTACAGTTGCCGGTGGGCGTGTACAGGGCTCTTTTTTTGCAGAATAAGGAGGAGCTATGAGAAAAGTACCGTTTTTAACTCTGGAAAAGGCACAGGAAATTGCGGCAAAGGTGCCGACACCCTTCCACATTTACGACGAGGCAGGCATCCGAAGCACGGCCAGGGCCATGAGCCAGGCCTTTGCCTGGAATCCGGGCTTTCGGGAGTATTTTGCCGTGAAGGCCACGCCCAATCCCTACATTCTGCAGATTCTCCATGAAGAAGGCTGCGGCTGTGACTGCGCCACCTATTCGGAGCTGCTTTTATCGGAGGCGGCGGGGATCACAGGCAGGGAAGTGATGTTCTCGTCCAACGTGACGCCGGAACAGGATTTGCGTAAGGCCTGGCAGATGGGGGCGTATATCAACCTGGATGATGTGACCCACGTGGACTTCCTGGAGCGGGTGTGCGGTGTGCCGGATACGGTCTGCTGCCGGTATAATCCGGGGGGAAGCTTCAGCCTAGGCAACACCATCATGGATATGCCCCGGGATGCCAAGTATGGCATGACGGAGGATCAGATGGCAGGGGCGTTCCAGTGCCTGGCGCAAAAGGGCGCCCGGCAGTTTGGGATTCACGCGTTGCTTGCCAGCAATGCCGGGAGTAACGAGTATTATCCGGAACTGGCTGCCCAGCTGTTCCGCCTGGCGGTGCGGCTTCACCGGGCAACCGGGCTCCACATTGCCTTTGTCAATCTCTCTGGCGGCGTGGGTGTGGACTACCGGCCGGAACAGCCTGCCTGTGACATTGCAGCCATTGGGGAAGGGGTTCGCCGGCAGTATGAGGCCATTTTGAAGCCTGCCGGTATGGAGGATGTGGACATCTTCACGGAGCTGGGCCGGTTTATGCTGGCCCCTCACGGCCACCTGATTGCGACGGTGCTGCATCAGAAGCATATCTATAAGGAGTATATCGGGCTGGATGCCTGTGCGGCAAATCTGATGCGGCCGGCCATGTATGGGGCGTACCATCATATTACGGTTTTGGGGAAAGAGCATGCGCTTTTGGACCATGTGTATGACATCACCGGTGGATTGTGCGAAAATAACGACAAATTTGCTGTAGATCGGTCCATGCCGGCCATGGAAATTGGAGATTTGGTGGCCATTCACGACACCGGAGCCCACGGCTTTTCCATGGGCTACAATTATAACGGCAAGCTCCGCAGTGCGGAAGTCCTGCTACACCCAGACGGCTCTTGGACCCAAATCCGCCGGGCGGAGACGCCGGCAGATTACTTTGCTACCTTGGATTGCACGCCCTTCCATTTTGAAAGGGAAAAACGCTGATTCAGCCTATGAAGTGGTATCTGCCCATTTTTTGCGGCGGTCCGTTGTAAGTTTTCCCCGGCTCTGCACATACTAACCCTGATTCGACAGAAACAAGGAAGGGTGAACTATGGCAAAACAAAAACGAGGAACCCGGAGCATCCTCTTCGATGCGCCGCCTATCCTCACAGCCTGGGCCAGCGTGGCCGGGAAGAAGGAGTCGGAGGGGCCACTGCAAGCTTACTTTGACTACACCAATGGAGATACCTATTTTGGAGAAAAGACCTGGGAGAAAGCAGAGTGCCACATGCAGGAAATTGCGCTGGAGACGCTGCTGCAAAAGGCGGGAAAAAAGAAACAGGATGTGGACCTGGTCTTTTCCGGGGATCTGCTGAATCAGTGCATCAGCTCCAGCTTTTCTCTGCGAAACACGGGGCTGCCGGCTCTGGGGCTGTATGGGGCCTGCTCCACCATGGGAGAGTCTCTGCTCTTGGCCTCAATGGCCGTCTCCGGCGGCTTTGCCGACCAGGCGGTGGCCATGACCTCCTCCCACTTTGCCTCCTCAGAGCGGCAGTACCGCTATCCCCTGGGCTATGGTGGTCAGCGGAGTCCCACTGCTCAGTGGACCGTAACCGGTTCCGGTGCGGCGCTGGTTTGCAGCAAAGGAGACGGACCCTTTGTAGAGGCCGCCACGGTGGGGACCATTGTGGATCTGGGTATCACCGATGCCAACAACATGGGAGCCGCCATGGCTCCCAGCGCCTTTGAGACCATCCGCTCCCACTTTGACGATCTGGGGGCTGCGCCGGAGGATTTTGACCTGATTGTCACCGGGGACCTGGGCAAGGTGGGCAAGGAGATCCTCCTGGACCAGTTCCACCAAGTTGGAGTCAACCTGGAGGACCGGTACACCGACTGCGGCGTGTTGGTCTTCGATCTGGAGGGACAGGACGTCCACGCCGGTGGGTCCGGCTGTGGGTGCAGCGCCATCGTCCTGTGCGGATATCTTCTGGATCAGCTCCGCCAGGGCAAGCTCCACCGGCTCCTGTTCTGTGGCACCGGTGCGCTCCTGTCGCCCACCTCTTCTCAGCAGGGAGAATCCATCCCCGGCGTCTGTCACGCCGTATCCATCTGTACAGAAAGGAAGTAAGCAACATGGAATACTTGCAGGCGTTTCTGGTGGGCGGGATTCTCTGCCTGATCGGCCAAATTCTCGTGGATAAAACCAGCCTGACACCGGCCCGGATTCTGGTGAGCTACGTGGTGGCTGGCGTTGTGCTGGGCGCTTTGGGCATTTATGAGCCTATTGTCCAGTTTGGCGGTGCGGGAGCTACGGTTCCCCTCACCGGCTTTGGCTACAACCTGGCCAAGGGTGTACGCAAGGCCGTAACGGAGGAGGGCTTTTTGGGGATTTTCACAGGGGGACTCAAGGCAGCTGCCGGCGGCATCTCTGTGGCCATTGTGGCTGCCTTTGTAGCCGCTTTGATTTTCCGTCCAAAAGACAAAAGCTAGCTTGGAATGAAACGGCAGGAACCGGGCAAACTACCCCCGCGGGAAACCCGCAAATGAATTCAGGAGGAATTTCACCATGAACTTCAACCAGAACAACAACCAGAACCAGAACAACCAGAATCAGCAGAACCAGAACAACCGGCAGAACCAGCAGAACAACCAGCAGCAGAACCAGAACAGCCGGCAGAATCAGCAGAACAACCAGCAGCAGAATCAGAACCAGCGCTGAGCGTAAATAAGCCCACAGCTTCGGGGAAGAGCTGAAAAGACATGTGGTGGGACGGCATCGCCTCCACACAGGGCTCAAAACCCGATGCAGAGCAAATTGCAAACAGAGAGGAGCCGGATCGGACTCCTCTCTGTTTGCAATATGCTATGGAGACAGGGGCACGGCGAAACGGGAGGTACCATGCCTTCCGTTTCACCATAAACGCCACGGACTGCGTATTGGTAGCGGAGGAAGACCACAGGCGTGGCCCTATGTCATGTTATCTGAACAGACCCGTCATCGTTTCCACAGTTGCCGGGCCATAGTGGGAAAAGAAGAGACTCCCCCCTCATTCAGTGCCCGAATTGCAGCCATACAACCACCGGCAGGATGCTCCAAGCCGGCACATTGTCTTGCATCAAAAGCCCAGATCTTCTATCCAAGCTTGGACAGCTTCTGCAGAAGCACTGGAGGAAAAACGCTGGCCCTCCAGCCAGGTTCCTGTTCCGGCTGCTTCTGCCAGCAGTTTGCCACTTTCACCCAAGTCGGAGCTGGAAGAAGTACAGAAGGGAATCACCGTTTTCCCGGTAAAATCATTGGCTTCCACGAAGCCGTCTACTGGCCATGCTGCAATTCCCCACCAGATGGGATAACCGATTAAGACAGTATCATAGGCTTCCCAGTCCGGAACGGTTGAGGCGACCAGCTCTACAAGCCTTGCCTCAGGATGGTTATGCTCATACACGACCCGGCTGTTTTCGTCTCGCCAGTTCAAGTCATCACTGCTGTATGGCTCTACCGGCTCCAGTTCGAACACATCGGCGCCGGTTACCGCCGCAATGGCAGTTGCAACTTCTTCCGTATTTCCCGTTGCCGAATAGTAGACAACCAGCGTTTTGCCTTCGTTGGCTTCAGGCTCTGTGGTTGGCGCTTCTGTAGGGGCCTGAGTTGGCGCTTCGCTGGGCTGCTCAGAAGGCTTCTGCGTACGTTCCGGCGCGGGTGCGGTACTTTCGGCGTTGGGCTGAGAGGCGAAGGTGCTGCTCTCGCTGCCCGGATGACTACAGGCGGCGAGGCTGCATGTCAGGGTCAGGGTCAAACATAAAGCTGTCAGTTTTTTCATGGTCAGTGTCTCCTTCCTTAGTGGCACTCCTGGAAAATTTTCAGGATTTCTTCATGGGTCATTTTTCTGTAGCTCCCGGGAGCGAGGTTGCAGGAATCCGCAATGGCTTTCAGATCTATGGATTCATCCACACCCAGCTCCCCCAGGGTGGAGGGCAGGCCAATTTCTTTGATAAAGTCTGCCAGTGCCTCTACACCGGCGCGAGCCAATTTTTCTTCGGTTTTATCCTGGGGGGAAATCCCCCATACGTGGACGGCAAATTTCTGGAATTTGGAGAGGCCGTCTTGATAGATGTGCCGGTAGTAAACGGGATGTAGAACCGCCAGCCCGGCGCCGTGATTGCAGCCGGTGTAAGCGGCAAGCTGATGTTCCATCTGGTGGCACTGGAAGTCCGTCCGTTTACCCAGCTTGAGGATGCGGTTCTCGGCCATGGTTGCGTCCCACATCAGGTTACTTCTGGCTGTGTAATCCTGGGGATTCTGAATTGCAGCACGGAGATTGCGAATGACACTCCGCATCAAGGCTTCGGCTATGTCATCGGACACGTTGTCCTCATTTGGCTCACTGAAATAAATCTCCATGATATGGGAAAGAATGTCAAAGCTGCCAGACACCAGCTGCTTTTTTGGAACGCTGTACGTATAGGTGGGGTCCAGCAGTGCAAATTTCGGGTTGCATTTCGGATAATCCCGCCCAGTTTTGATTTTCAGCGCTTCATTGGTGATGACCGCTCCACCGTTCATTTCGCTGCCAGTTCCGGCCACGGTGACAATGACACCCAAGGGAAGGGGATCAAATTGGATGATGCCTGGCCTTGCCCAAAAGTCAGCCCAAATATCGCCGTCATAAACCGCTGCCATAGAAATGGCTTTGCAGCAATCCATGACGCTGCCGCCGCCGACGGCAAGAATGAAATCCACTTTGTGCTCCCGCGCTACTTTTGCACCCTCCAGCACCTTGGCATAGGTGGGATTTGCCGTAATACCGGAAAACTCAATGACGTTTTTCCTGGCTTTGCTCAGGCTCTCCATGACTTCGTCATAGACGCCATTTTTCTTGATGGAGCCGCCGCCGTAGGCAAGCATTACCGTCTGCCCGTAGCGGCTGGAAAGACAGGTCAGGTACTCTTTGACACAACCCTTTCCGAAAAAAGTTTTTGTTGCGTTCTCAAAAATAAAGTTATTCATGGCTATTTCCCTTTTTGCAATTTGCTACCTACATCATGAGGCCAGCCCTCTGCTGTGGAGTTTCATTTCTCTCCCTGGTGAGAAATGCTTCTATGCCCCTTGCCACCAATAGTATAAAAAAATCGAGGCTTCCACAGAAGTCTCGATTCGTTCATCAGCTTATACTCATGGGTTATAACCCGGTTTTGCTTCCTGATGCAATACCGCTTGAATTGCCGACAGAAAACGTGTTACCGTTTCCGATGGGGTGGGAGAATGGAGCAGACCATAGGGTATCGAATGATCCCACTCCACGGGAATAACCTTCAGCAAGGGATGCACATGTTCCCAGGCCTGTACAGCCATTAAAACATCGTTGCTGTTTTCACACCGATTGAAAATATCAACACTGTAAAAGTCAAAGTCTATAATGTGAATTTCACTGTGGTTCTGCCAGATGTCATCTCGAAGCTCGTCCACGTAACGGCTCCAATTTCGGTGCATTAACATCAAATTTTCGCCGTATAAATCCTGAACGGTCAGCCTGTTTTGACTTGCAAGGCGGTGATGGATGGACACTGCGCAACATAGCGGCTGCCTGGAAAGTTCAAAGCCTGCACAGTTTCGTACATTCAGCATGGTATCGTCAAAGATGCCTGCAATTATATCAATACTTTGTCCGAGATTTTTCAAAATTTCTCGTGCATTTTCCGGCGTATTCTCAAAGGGAATCAGCTGAAACTTGATTTCAGGACAGAGCTTGTGAATCTTCGGCCATAATTCCACCAAGATTTGGGCCGGTGTCATGGGGGAGGTTCCAATGCGGATGAGATTGTCACCTTCCTGCATGGCATTCTTTGCCCGGATCACAGAATCTTTGCAATATTTGATGATATATTTTGTATCGTTGTACAGGGAAAATCCGGCCTTTGTCAGCTTTAGCCCACGATGGGTACGTTCAAAAAGTTGCACTCCTAAATTTGCTTCCAGCAAATTGATCTGTTTTATCACTGCCGTAGGCGTGATATAGGATGATTCGGCGGCCTTGCTAAAACTACCGGCATCTGCCACCCGAAGAAATGTTTCAAGTTGAGGGTTGTACATAACAATCACCCACTTTCCTTCGCACATCTTGCGGTTTGGCTGCAGCTTTCGGAATCATCCACAATCGGCCAAACCGTTGCACACCTGTCTCCGGTCCACGTATCACTTTGGCGCCAGGTGGAACCTGGGCGTTGTTTCAAAGTAGACAAGCATATTATATGGTAGCTGTTTTATCAAAGCAAGGAGGTTTTTCTGAACTTTTTGTGAACAGCCACAGGATGTACCGGGATGCATGAGAAAGAGTTCAAAGCAAAGAGGCAACAGCCGCTCCTTGCCGTTTACAGCCAATCCGGCGTCAAGTCCTTTTACCTGGATCAGCAGGGCAGCAGCATTTCCTTTTTCTGGGTCCAAGCTACTCACCCATCCCTGGTGCGGGGAAGCCAGGGGTGCTCCCGTGCTAGGATGGAACCAGTAAATGCTGTCGCCCTGCCTGGATCAGGCTTTGCGGCTTCGGAATCTTGGGAAAAGGGAAAGGTGGATGGGATTTATGCAGTGAGTTCGTCCAACACCTTCCCAATGTCAGCCTCCAGAAACAGGCTTTGCCCGGCAATCTCTCGGGGCGCAAAGGCCATATCTTTGTTGATGCAGACATACCTGGCATTGGCATTCTGTTGTACCTGCTGCCAGAAGTTATACTTTATGATGCCAGGGGTGTTCATTCCCACACCCAGCTCCAAGTAGAGGATCGACAGGCTCCGGTGCCGCCGGATAAAATCCTCATATCGCAGGGCCGCTTGATACCAGCCCTCATCCTGGACAAAGGTGCCGTCGCATCGAAGATTCATGGTCATCGGCGCGCCACATACCGGACATCTCGGAATCAGCCCAGTGGGAATCTTCATATCTTTTTGCCAGGAGACCATTTGACGGACAGCGTCCTCATTGTCGTAGGTTTGCCTGTGGCAAGCCCTGGAGCATTGCCACAGGCCATAGTCGCCTTGGGTGTAAAAAAGACGTTTCTTGTCAAACCCGGCAAGCTGGAACTGATGATCCACATTGGTCGTAAGAACAAAGTAATCCTTGCCCGTGATCAGCTTCCGCAGCTCCCGATATGGCCTGCCGGGTGTGATGTCGTACCGGTTGATATAGATTTGCCGCGACCACCATGCCCAATATTCCTCCAAGGTATCATAGGGGTAAAAACCGCCGGAGTACATATCGGAAATTCCATACTTTTGACGAAAGTCTGCAAAGTTCTGCTCAAAGCGCTCCCCGGAATAAGTCAGACCTGCGGATGCGGACAACCCTGCACCTGCACCGACCAGGATGGCATCCGCATGGCAGATCAGCTCCTTGAGCGCTGCTTGCTTATGGTTTGTTTTGAAATTCAGCATGGGCGTTCTCCTAATAATTTCCGATAAATGGCCAGGTCAGTGTCTGTGAATACATTGAAGATCACCCGGCGTATGCTGGTGTCTGCCTGCAAAAAGTCCTCCACGGTTTTCACAGCTATTTCGGCGGCCTCTCCATGGGGAAAGTGAAATTCACCGGTGGAAATGCAGCAGAAAGCCACGGTTGCTAGCCTTTTTTCGGCGGCCAGCTTCAGACAGGAGCGGTAGCAGGAGGCCAAAAGCTCCTTGTCTTTGCTCGTGACTCTGCCATGGATGACAGGGCCGACTGTGTGCAAAATATACCGGCTCGGCAGATGAAAGGCCGGCGTGATTTTGGATTGCCCGGGAGGTTCGTCATACCCCTGGGCGGTCATGATCTCGTCGCAGCAAAGCCGCAATTGAATCCCACTTCGGGAGTGAATGAGATTATCAATACAGGAATGGAGAGGGCAGAAACAGCCCCGCAGGGCGGGATTTGCTGCATTGACGATGGCGTCTGCTTTCAATGTGGTTATATCTCCCTGCCATAAGACCAGCCGGGGATTCTTTGCGATGGCGGGTAACGTCTCCACATCTACGACGCCCCGCTCTTCTCGCTCTTCAGACAAGAGTGCATCCTGCACGGTGAGGAATTTCTGACTTGCAGGTATGGGTGGCCGTACGTTCATTAAGCTGCGGAGCAGGCGCCGCTGGGAGGCTTCGTCCCGGGGAAACCAGGCCGCGGTTTCCTGATATTCTGGCATTTCCTCCAGGAGAATTTGGTTCAGATATTGGATTTTTTCGATTCGATTCATAAGCGCCTCCCAATCAGTCTGCAATGGCCGGGAACAGAAACGATTTTTCGGGTATCTTCTGTACCGGTTTTATGATATCAGAAGTTGTGGACGCTGTGAAGTACGCACAACATTGTGGCATGGGCACCTACAGGTAACCATGAAGACGGGAGTTGGGGAGCGGGCAGTGTTATGAATGTAAGCCCGGTAGAATGCTTGGCTCCATTTTCCCTTGACGGCGATGCAGGTAGTACGGTAAAATACAGGTATACGAGCCAATGAGAAACCAAAAGACTGGAGGATATGATATGGCCGCAAAGACTTTACCCGCCTGCCCGGTGGAGACGACGCTGACCCTCATCAGCGACAAGTGGAAGGTATTGATTCTGCGGGATTTGCTCCCTGGGACGAAACGGTTTGGGGAACTGAAAAAATCTGTGGGCAATGTCAGCCAAAAGGTGTTGACGGCTCAGCTTCGTCAAATGGAGGACAGTGGCCTGCTCACCCGGACCGTCTACCCCGAGGTGCCGCCACGGGTGGAGTATACGCTTACAGAATTGGGATACAGCTTGAAACCGATTTTGGACGCCATGTGGAACTGGGGCGAGGAGTATCAGGCTAAAAAGCTGTGAATGGGATGACACCGATTTGCCAAGAGGAAGAGACGCTCCTGCGCCAGCGCGATATCGAAGTATTCTTCCAATCTTAGGCGTGCCACATCGGGAAGAAGGAACCCCCAACAGGAACCGGACAAGAAGTTCCTGCTGGGGGCTTCCCATGGTGCAATCCCCTGCCGGGGGCGTTTCCCCAGCTGATGAGTTTCCCGTTCAGCGGACGATGGTCATTTCCATGACACAGGCGTTGGCGCTGTCGTAAGGCCGGTCCTGAGAACAGCCCAGGAAGTCCTTACCCAAAAGGTCGGTCAGGTTACCCCGGAGGCCGAACTCCGGCAACCGGCCCACCAGGCGGCCGTTTTGGTAGAGATAGGCCATCTGCACCGGGGTGGCAAAGCTGCCATCGGGCGTAATGTCACCGCCGCTGGTGAGGACGTACAGGGCCGGGCGGCCATCCAGAAGTTCCTCCAAGGTCTTGCCCGTGGGCCGGACAGACAGGGACGGAAGGGCCAGAGCAGGCACATCGTCATAGGCCCCGGATGCGGCAGCCGTAGGCTCCATGTGCTGCTCCCAGGCGCATTTCTTGTCTGCATAGCCCCGGCGGAACACGCCATTTTCGATGAGGGGGAGGGTGTCGCCCTCCAGGCAGCTTCCCTCCGGGTCAAAGAAGGGCTCAAAGAAGTTCTGGGAAGACCGGTCTACTTCCAGGGTAAAGCAGTCGGCAAACAGCTTTTGGCCCACCATGCCAGACCAGGGGGAGGCATTTCTGGCCAGCTTCTGCCCGTTGAGCCCTTCGGCCCAGGCCCGTTCGAACATACCTGGGCTTCCCAGCACCGGTAGTTTTTCCACATCGGGCAGGGCAATGGGATTTAGGTGAGCCTCCAGCATTTCGCCCGCCTCCTTCAGCACCTGCTCCAGGTCAAAGGTACGGTAGACGCTCCCGATTCCGGTGTCAAAAATGTTTACGGAATCCTGGGCCCGCACCAGAAGGCTCATCTGAACGGCTGCGTCCTGCCAAGCGTAGGAAAGGCCCCCGTCGTTTTGCAACCGGACCTCATCTTCCGTAAAGTTGATTTTATTGCTGAAGATGAACTGGGGAAAGTCCTGACGCAGTGTTTTCAGCAGCTCCTCCGCCAGCTGGAGGAATCGACCGGCATCCATGGCCGTGCCCCGGCGACAGGTCCGGCGTTTGCCCGTCTCCGGGCCCCAGGGGCAGGGAATCCGGCGGGACAGGTTGGCCTCCGCTTGCGTCCAGGCCTCTGGGGTGGGCTCACCCAGGACGCCGGAGACCCCCAGGTAGCTGCCGTCATAAACCCGGCAGCCGGACTTGGTAATGGATTTTTTTCGAATGGAGTCGATTTCTCCGCTGGTGACATTGAGGGAGGTCTCCCGGAGAATTGTTTGATACAGCTCTTTTACCATGATCCTTTCCTCCTTTACTGAACCTGAATGTTCCGGACCCGGACGTAAGGTCCGCCAAAGGCCACCCGCAGGGGCCACTGCTCCATTTTGCCGCATCCGCCGGTGGACAGGGAGCACACCTTCACGTCTTTGGTGAGGCCGTCAATCTCATGAAGGGTGTGCATCACGCTGCCGGTTACCACGGAGATCCGCACTGGCTCGGCTAGCTTTCCGTTCCGGATCATATAGGCCTTGTTGGGGGCGATGGTGAAGGTGGACATGCCGGAGCCGTGGTTGAAATCGTGGATGTAAACCCCCAGCTCTATGGGCGCCAACAGCTCTTCCAGGGTCAGCTCCCCGCCGCCAATGTAGGTGGCGGTCATACGGACAATTGGCTCATAGGAGAAGTTGATGGCCCGGGCATTGCCGGTCACCTCCTCGTTCAGAAGGGCAGCGGTGGCGGCGCTGTGGAGCCGACCGGTGAGAATGCCGTTGTGAATCAAGTATGTAGTGCGGGTCCGTGTGCCTTCGTCGTCATAGGGCACGTAGCCGGAGCCCTCGGGCAGTCCGGAATCCAGGATGTTCAGGATGGGAGAGCCCACCTGGGTTCCAATGGCCCACTCCTGCATCATGGTTTCCGACCCCAGCATCAGGTCGGCCTCACTTTTGTGGCCGAAGCTTTCGTGGGCAAACACACCGGCTGTGACTGGGGAGAACACGCAGGTATAGGTTCCGGGGACCACGGGTACGGCATTTTTGGCATAGTCCAGGCTCTGGGTGATCTTTTGACGCATTTCCTCTTGGCGCCCGGCCAGACTGGGAAAATCCGTCTGATAAGTGTGGATGCTGTCTGCCTGGGGAACGTTCCCTGCGGTGATGGTAAAGCCCAGGACCAAACTGGCCCGCTGGTGGTCAAAGTGCAGGTCTGCGCCCAGGCTGGACCAAAACCGCTTTTCTGTGTAGGTGTCCAGATAAGTGGCCCGCCAGTTGGTGATCTCCGGTACCTCCGTTACCACAGGTAAATAGGACTGGAGCAGGGCAGCCTTTTCCTCGTTGGGTACTTGCCGCACATCTCTATCTTGATACCGGAGACATTCGTCCCGGTTGACCTCAAACCGGGTGACCACTGGGTCTTGACCGATGGCCGGATTGGGGGTGGCCAGAGACGCCAGGGCATCCAGCTCCTGCTGAATGTGGCCCAGGTTTGTGGTGGCGCTGTAATACCAGCGGTGTCCGTCCCAGACACGCAGAAACGCACCGGCTTCCCGGCTGGTTTTGTTCTGAGTCAAAGCCCCATTTTCATACACAATGGAGGTCTGGAATACATCCTCCAGGCGGATATCGGCATATAGATCTTTGGGAAATCGATACATGAAGCTGCCTCCTTAAAGGAAAATCGTAGAATTGCCCATGAGGGTGGGCAAGTTCTCCAGCTTACATTGTACCGGTTGCACCGGAGCATGTCAATGAACAATTAGGCGTATTTCATAACTTGCCTGTTTAGAAATAGATGTACACCGGCAGTTTAGACGAATTTTTGCGTTTTCCACTGAGGCTTCCAACGCAAGAAACATTTGTATTTCTATTGAAGACTGTCGAAAAAATATCTCTTTGCCTTTTCCCGCTGCGGAGTTGCAAATCAAATGCTATGTGATATAATGAAAGCGGAAAACGCGCAACATTCAGAATCAGGAGGATATTACATGTCAGAAACGAAAAAAATACTCCAGCGCTGTGAGATTGCTCAGGCCGACAAGTGGGCCATTGAGGATCTCTACGCCACGGACGAGGCCTGGAGCGCCGACCTGGAGAAGCTGAAAGTCATGACCCAACAGCTGGCCGCTTACGCCGGTCACCTGGCGGACAGCCCGGCCAAGCTCCTGGCTTATCTGGAGCAGACGGAGGCTGTGGGGGTTCTGTCTGAGGATTTGGCCAATTACTGTATGCGGAAAGCAGATGAGGACACCCGGGATTCCAAGTATCAGGCCATGCAGGGTCAGTACATGAGCGCCGCTGTGGCCCTTTCTGCCGCTGTCAGCTTTGAGACACCAGAGATTCTCTCCATTTCCGACGAGACCCTGGACGGCTTTTACACTGCCGAGCCCAAGCTGGAGCGCTACCGCCGGTACCTGTGGAACATTCGCCGCCGGAAGGAGCACGTACTCTCCCCTGGGGAGGAGAAGCTCCTGGCTGCTGCGGGAGAAATGGCCAACGCACCGGAAAATATCTATAGCCTCTTTGCCGATGCAGACCTCACCTTCTCCGATGCGGAGGACAGCCAGGGCAACCGGCATCCCCTGAGCCAAGGCACCTTCGTCTCCTACGAGGAAAGCAGTGATCGGGTTTTGCGGAAGAGTGCCTTCCAGAATCTCTATCAGGGCTTTGGCAACTTCAAGAACACCGTGGCGGCTGTGCTGGCCGCGCAGGTCAAGCAGCTCCAGTTCTACTCCGAGGCCCGGAAGTACGAGTCCTCCATGGAGGCATCCCTGGACGCCACCAATGTTCCCACCTCTGTGTATCTGAACCTCCTGGAGGCCGTCCATCAGAATATGGACAAAATGCACCGCTATGTCCGCATGCGGAAGAAGCTTCTGGGTGTGGATGAGCTGCATTTCTATGACGTCTACGCCCCACTGGTGGCCGGCGTCAACCGGAAGATCCCTTATGAGGAGGCCAAGCAGACCATTTACGACGCCCTGGCCCCCATGGGTGAGGGTTACCGGAAGATTCTGAAGGAGGGCTTCGATAACCGCTGGATTGATGTGTACCAGAACGAGGGCAAGCGCTCCGGCGCGTACTCCGCCGGCGCCCGGGTCCATCCCTTCGTCCTGATGAACTACACTGGCACCCTGGACAGCCAGTTCACCCTGGCCCACGAGATGGGCCACGCCATTCACTCCTACCTGTCCAACCGGACCCAGAATCCCATTGACGCCGGTTATGTGATCTTTGTGGCAGAGGTGGCCTCCACCTGCAACGAGGCTCTCCTGATGGAGCACCTCCTGAGCAAAACTACGGACAAAAAGGAGCGGGCTTACCTCATTAACCACTTCCTGGAGCAGTTCAAGAGCACCCTGTACCGGCAGGCCATGTTTGCCGAATTCGAGCTGAACATCGGCCGCATGGCCAAGGAGGGCCAGACCCTCACCGCAGACGTCCTCAGCGCCGAGTACCGCCGCCTGAACGAGATGTACTTCGGGCCGGATATGGTCATCGATGAGGAAATCGCTCTGGAGTGGGCCCGGATTCCCCATTTCTATTACAATTACTACGTCTTCCAGTATGCCACTGGCTACTCCGCCGCCATTGCCCTGTCCCGCCGGATTCTCCGGGAGGGCGAAAGCGCCGTGCAGGATTACCTGGGCTTCCTCTCTGGCGGCTGCAGCAAGAGCCCCATCGATTTGCTGAAGGGCGCAGGGGTGGACATGACCTCTCCCGAGCCTGTGAACCAGGCCCTGGAGCTCTTCGGCGAGCTGCTGGATGAGATGGAGCAGCTGATGCAGGACTGACCCATGGACGGCATCTTTCTTCCCACCCTACATACCTTTGCCATGAACAACATCTTCACCGGCTCCTTGGGCCCCTTTCGCTTTCGGATCGTGCCTAAGGTGGTGATGTTGAACCAGAAGGAGGTCAACATGGAGGAGAGCTCCCTGGAGGCTGAATTCTGGCATGGCCCATACTGCTATGAAAAAAGTCAGATGGAGGGTAGCCATTCCTTCCCCATGTCGGAGGAGGGCCGCCAAGCCCTAAAGGACTGGCTGGAATCCCAAGCCTAGCAAACAAATCTGCCGCCAGGCAGGGCGAATGGTTTCGCCCGCCTGTGCGGCAGATTGATTGCATTTACAGAGACGCTTATGAGGCATCCAGGTAATAGGTAATCTGATCCTGGTGGGTCTCAATGAGGCCGTTTTTGTATGCCTCATAGGCGGCCTTCGCCTCCTCTTCCGTCATGCCCGCCTCTTCGTACTCGGTCATGAGAACGGCCCTGAAATTTGCAACAGTCAGCCCTTCGTAAGACGATTGCCGCAGAAGCGTCCAATATGTCTCTTCTGTCATGCCGGCAGCCTCCCAATATGTTTCCAGCTGCTCCCGTACCTCAGGGTACTCCGCTGCGATGCGTTTCTGTTCCTCGATGTCCGCGTTGATCTGCTCTTCCGTGGCAGCCAGGCCGGCTCGCTCCGCCTCATACAACAGAATCATCGCCCGCAGAATTTGATCCACCACCTCTTTTTCCGGCGGCTTATCGGCGTGGATGCTTCCGTCTGAGGAGTAGGTCATGCTGGCCGCTTCCTGTTTGTAAGATACCATGGAGGCAGTGACTTTCTGACCCTGAAATGTCGCCAGGACAGCGCTATCCTCGTAATACCCTGTGGATAAGCTCCCAAGATACGCCAGCTTATCCACAGGCTCCGGCCCTCCTGCCCGGTGGGATAGGATTGTGAATGAGAGGAGCGTAACTCCGGCAATGGCGATGATTCGTCGCACTTTCATATGATCCCCCCTCTAAATCAGTCCCAGCAATCCGGCCCCAACGCCCAAAAGGCCGGACAGGCAGATGATGAAAATGGGATGGGCCTTCCGGAAGGCCAGGAGGAGGGACAGGAGAAAAACACCCAAGGCGACGAGAAAGCCAGGCGTTTGCACCACGTCCAGGCTTACCCCGCCGGGGAAAAACACCGTCAGCCCCACGGACACCACCGCCGCGGCGATGAGCCCCACCACTGCCGGGCGCAGGCCGGACATGCCCCCTTGGACGATGGGGCTGGACCGGAACCGGGCGAAGCACCGGGCTACCAGCGAAATGATGAGAAAAGAGGGGAGGACCACCCCCAGGGTGGCGCAAGCCGCCCCCAGAGGTCCCCCGGTCACCATACCCACGTAGGTGGAGATGTTGACCGCAAAGGGCCCGGGGGTGCTTTCGCTCACCGCTACAAAATCCACCAGTTGAGTGTCCGTCATCCAGCCGTGGCTTGCCACTTCCGACTGAATGAGGGGCAGCATGGCGTAGCCGCCCCCAAAGGTGAAGGCGCCAATTTGAAAAAAGGTCCAAAACAGTTCCCAGAAAATCATACCTGCTTCCTCCCCACTATGGCCGAATGAACGAGCCCGCAGGCAGCGCACCCTAAAATCACCAGCAGCACGTTCACCCGGAACACCGCTGTGGCCCAAAAGGCCGCCCCGGCCAGAAGATAGGAGAAGAGATTCCGGGGACACTGCCGGTACATGGACACCAGAGCTTTGCAAATGAGGGCCAGAACCCCGGCCCGGATTCCGGCAAAGGCATATTGGACCACCCGGTTGCGCTCAAAGGCCTGCAGCACCAGGGAGATGGCCGCAATCATGAGGAAGGAGGGCAGCACCACCCCAGTGGTGCAGCATACCGCACCCCAAAAACCGGCGGTTTTGTAGCCCACAAAGGTGGCCGCGTTGATGGCGATGGGGCCGGGCGTGGACTCTGCAATGGCGATGATATCCAGAATGTCCCCGTCCGTCATCCACTTCCGTCTCTCCACTACCTCTTTTTGTATCAGGGGAATCATAGCGTAGCCACCTCCGAAGGTGAACGCTCCAATTTTGAGAAAGGTCAAAAACAGGGCCCGCATCGTCCCTGGCTGTTTATTCATCACTTCACCGTCCCCACAAGTCATTTCCTCTCCATTATGACACACCTGGGCGCAAATATCAACTGCCGAAACGCAAGGCTCAAGTCAGCAACATTTACTTTTTCTCTCCTGGCGCGGCGCAGCCTGGCTATGCTGGAGGAAGTTTCGTTCAGAAGGAAATATGTTACGTTTTTACCGATCCTGCCTACCGGTCTGTAACTTACCGCCGTTCCTCATCCGCCTCCCTTTGCCCGGCGCCTTCCCCGGGGGAAAGGCACGAGCCGATTGGGAGGCTGCCCCATCCGGAGAAATCTGAACCTGCTCAGTAGCAACGCTCCCCCACAGATGACAGGAGTGATTCCCTGTCGTCTGCGGGGGAGCGTGTCATATATGCGGCTTGGAAGGTTTACAAAAGGGACAGCAGGGCATAGACCCAGTGGGCGAAGACGCCGGCGCACAGGCCGCCGATGGTGTGACAGAGGATGGCACGGCCGGTGAGGTAAGTGCACTTCAAGCTAGACATCATGGCCACGTGGGTGGACAGGTAGCCGCTCCAGCACATGCACATGGCGGTGAAGACGGCAATGTCCTGTGCCCCGGCCAGACCGGAGGACAGAAGGCCGGGCACCAGGCCAATGGCCGCCCCAGCAGCGCCCAGGGCCGTAATGGGGACGGCAATGCCTTCGGCGCTGGTGAAGCCAAACAGCGGCTTCAGGATGAAGGAGAGCTTCTGGCCCAGCCAAGGCAGGACCGCAACGCCCTCATAGGCTGCGCCGGTGTAGACGCCGCCCTCCCCGGGGCCCTTGGTGAGCAGCAGCACGAAGGTGCAGATGAGAAGGACGCCGGGAATGATCTCCACGCCCATTTTCACACCGGAAGCGCCGCCTTCGGTGAGCGCGGCCAGAAGCCGGGCGCCAAAGCCGCCGGGCCGGACAGACCGGGTGGATAGGTCTGCATGCTCGCAGCCCTCCGGGATATCACAGTAGGCCTCTGTGCCGAACACCTTTTTGGTGAAGCGCAGCATCAGCCGGGCGCTGACGATGCTTCCGAACACAGCTCCCAGGTTGCCTACCAGGACCGCCAGGCCGAAGCTGCCGCCGCCGGAGGTCAGCTGCAGGCCCAGCATGAAGGCGGTGATGACTGCGCCCATACCGAAGGCTGTGCCCAGATTGGTGAGAGCGGGAAGCTGATACCGCTTGAAGTACCGGCGGAAGCTGGGATCGTCTGCCAAGGTCAAAATGGCAGGATTGTCAGACAGGTAAGTTGTGACGATTCCAACGGAGGCAGCGCCAGGCAGCCCGTATAGGACGCCCATGAGCGGGGAGAGTAACTTGTTGATGAGAGCCACCACGCCAAACTCCGTCAGCATCGCGCCCAAGGCGCCGGCCAGCACGGCGATGCCCATGATGTACAGCACGGTGTTGATGAGCAGATCAAAGGCGGTATTCATCATGGTGTTAAGTAGGTTGATCATCCCCATTTTATGGCCGATCAGACCAAAAATCAGAATGAAAACGCCGAGAAATACGAAAGCTTCCACGCTGACGGCCTTTTTCTGGCCTGCGGCAGGCTTCGTGCTGGGGGCGGCTTGACTCGCCGGACTTTCCATAGGGAATTCCTCCTCCATTTGGTTTCCTGAATGCAGAACCTATTGTAGAGGATGGAGGCAGAAATTTCAACAAAAATATTCGCGTATGCAAAAGAAATTTTCGTCACTTTGCCCAGGAAACAAAGCTCCACACATCGTGAACACTTGTAGCGGAGCCTGGGCGCTGAAGAAAAGCTTCAGAGCACGATATGGAAGCGTTCTTCCCGTCGGGGATGTACGGCTTCCAAACGCACTGGCGGGGCAGGGCCCTGCCTTCCCCCGGGGGAAGCTATGGGTGCTTCCACGCCAGTCCAGTGGGGTATTGTGATCTCACCGATGGGTCTGACCCTGCGGTGGAATATGATATAAAACGGCGCGCCGCCCGGGGAAGGACGGCGTGCCGGAAAATTTATGATGAACGCTCTCACACGATCCGGCGTGCACCTACGTAACGACTGGCGTAGTAGTCGGAGGAGAGGCTGGAGATTTTGACGTAGCTGCCACCGGCGTGGATGAACTCGCCGCCGCCTACATAGATGCCCACGTGGGAAGCGGGAGCATCGGTGTTGTAGGTCCGCTCGAAGAAGACCAGGTCGCCGGGCTGCAGGTCGGAGTAGCTAACGGCGTAGCCGTTTTCCAGCTGATCGGTGGCGGTGCGGTAGATAGAGTAGCCGCAGGCCCGCATCACATACTGGGTAAAGCCAGAGCAATCAAAACCGCTGGGGGAGGAGCCACCCCACACATAGGGGACGCCCAGATATTCCTTGGCCTTGGCCACAATGGCCTCACCGGCGGAGTAGGAGGAGGAAGCATTGCCGGAGGATTCCGATTCGTAGCTTTCGGAGGATTCGGGTTCGGATTCCTGCTCGTAGCTTTCAGAAGTTTCGGGTTCGTAGCTTTCGGAGGACTCAGGCTCAGATTCCTGCTCATAGCTCTCGTAGGACTCAGCCTCGGACTCTTGCTCGTAGCTTTCGGAGGACTCGGGCTCCGCTTCGTAGCGCTCAGAGGACTCGTAAGAGGAGCTGCTGATGGGGTCTCCCCCGGCGAAGTACTTGGGGCTGCTGCTGGAGCCGGTGTTTTCGTAAGGAATCTCGGTGAGATCCACCAGGTCGCTGCGGATGTAACCGGTGCTGCCGTTGTACTGGACCTTATACCAGCCGCAGTTGAAGCCGATGATGTAGGCGTCCTCGCCTTCGGCCAGCTGATCCAGGATCTCAGAGGAGGTGGTGGGGCCGCTGCGCAGGTTGACCAGATATGTATTGACCTCTCCGTAGCCCAGCTCTACGTTTTCCCGCTCTTTCACGGTTAGGTAGTCGCTGTGCATATAACCCTCCCGCAGGTTGTAAATGACCTTGTACCAGTCACCCTCGGACTCCAGGATGACCACATAATCGTTGCGGTAAGCAGTGGTGAGGATTTCAGTATCTGTGCCAGGTCCTTCCCGCAAGCGGAGGGCCGAGGCATCTACAATGCCAACGGCGGATTTCACAGAATCAGAAGCATTGGTGGTCAGGGCCAGGGTGCCGACCAAGGTGGTCATAGACAGAACAAGACCCAAAAATCTCTTTTTACAGTTCATACGTTACCCTCCGTCTTACAGTGCGTTTTATTTTGCCAGAGCGCGCTCCAGCCAGACACAGCCAACATCCAACGCCGTGTACAGGCCTTCTTTTTCGCTCTTCTTTACAATCCGTTCCCGGGACCTTAAATTCGGGTCATTGGACAGGAGTTGAACGGACACCCGGGTGGCCACATTCAGGCCGTTGACCGGCTTGGAGTCCAACACCTGGAGCATCACAATGTGGGAATCGGCCATGGAGCCGTAGTAGATCATGTTGTCCTTGCGCATAAGGGGACGGCCTTTGTAAGTCAGGCCGGCAGTTTGGTCAGACATTTGAAACCTCCCTGAAGGAAATGTAACCAAATTGTAACACATCGTAACGGAGATGTCAACCCCGGTGGGGGGATTTTTGCAACTTTTTTGAGAGAAGTGTTACAAATTGATTCAAAATTGGGAATTTTTGGATGTTGAGCGGGTAAGACGGAGGGGTGGTATGAATCGGAACAGGCATGAAAATGGGTGACAGGGGAAGAAATCTGGGGCTGCAGCATCACGGCGGCAGCCCCAGATACGGCTTATTGCTTATCAAACAGATAGCACTGGACCAGCTCCTGGAGGAGCTCGTCCCGGTCCAACTTACAAATCATGGCGCGGGCGTTGTTGTAATTTGTAATATAGGTGGGATCTTCGGTCAGAAGGTACCCTACGATCTGATTGATGGGGTTGTAACCCTTTTCGCTGAGGGCGTCGAAAACAGAACGGAGAATCCGATGCATGTTTTCGCGGTCATCACCGGGGACGGTGAACTTAATGGTGTTGTCGTTCAACACGGATTCCTCCTTTTATGTGTGATGGACCCATCATACAACAAAAGGGAGGCAAAGTAAAGGGAAACGAAAAAAGATTCACAAAAATTTTACGGGTTACCGCAGGGTGACCCCCAGGGACTCCTCCAGGGCGGCCAGGACCTTGGACACCACCGCTTCGGAGTCGGCGTCGGTGAGGGTCCGGTCGTCAGCCCGGAGCTCCAGGGAGAAGGCCATGCTCTTTTTCCCCTCTGGGACGCCCTTGCCCCGGTAAATGTCAAAGAAGCGGATCTGACGCAGGAGTTTTCCCGCAGCCTTGGCCATACAGTCCTCCACTTGAGCCACGGTGAGGCCTTCGTCACAGACCAGAGACAGGTCCCGGGACACGGCAGGGTATCTGGGCAGGGGCTGATAGGTGGGCTCCGGGTCCCGCAGGGTGAGGAGCCGGGTGAAGTTCACCTCGCAGCAATAGACCTCTCCGTCCAGGCCATAGTTCTGGGCGGCCAGGGGATGGAGTTGACCCAAGAAGCCCACATCCACACCCTCCACCGTAAGCTTGGCGCAGCGACCGGGGTGGTAGGTGGGATTGTCCCGGACGGCGGTATAGCTGGGCTTCTTCACCCGCAGGCCGGTGAGGACAGCCTCCAGCTCTCCTTTCAGGGTGAAAAAGGTCTCGTGCTCCCCATAGGTGCCCAGAACCAGCATTTTGGGTTCCTGGGGAAGAACGCTGCCTGTGGGCAGGTAAACCTTGGCCAGCTCGTACAGCTTGGCGGATTTATTGTGGTAAGCGCTGTTCCGGCCCAGGATGTCCAGCATGGAGGGCAGGGCTGTGGTGCGCATCACGGAGGTGTCCTCGCCCAGGGGATTCTGAATTTTCAGGGTGTGGCGCAGAGGGGAGTCCTCCGGCAAACGGATTTGGTCAAAGACAGCCGGGGAGACGAAGGAGTAGGTGATCACTTCACTGTACCCCAGGGCCCGGCAGAGGATCCCCGCCTGGTTTTCCAGGAGCATGTCGGTGGAATATCCGCCCTGGGTGGAGGCGCCCCGGAGGGCGGTGGTAGGAATTTCGTTGTAGCCATACAGCCGGCCCACTTCTTCGGCAATGTCTGCCGTGAGGTTCAGGTCAGGCCGCCAGGAGGGGACGGAAATGGTGCGGCCCTCCACGGGGATTTCCAGACGGCGCAGGTATTCCACCATGTCCGCCTCCGGAATCTGGGTGCCCAGAAGCTGGTTAATCCGGTCCGGCTCCAGCTCCAGCTGCTTGGGCTGGGGGACGTGGTTTATGATATCGATGGTCCCATCCAGCACATCGCCGCAGGCCAGCTGCTCCACCAGCTCACAGGCCCGCTGGACGGCGGGGATGGTGAGCATGGGGTCCAGGTTTTTCTCAAATTTGCCGGAGGCCTCCGTCCGCAGCCCCAGGGCCAAAGCGGTCTGGCGGATGGAGGTGCCGTTGAAGTTGGCGGACTCGAAGACCACGGTGGTGGTGTCTGCCACAATTTCGGAGTTCTCGCCGCCCATAATACCGGCCAGGCCGATGGGCTTATCCCCGTCGGCAATCACCAGCATACCTGGCTTCAGGGGGCGGAGGTTGCCGTCCAGGGTGGTGATGGTCTCTCCCTGAGTGCTCTCCCGGACCACAATTTTTCCGGAGGAGACATACCGGTAGTCAAAGGCGTGCATGGGCTGGCCATATTCCAGCATGACATAGTTGGTGATGTCCACGATGTTGTTGATGGGCCGGACCCCGTTGGCCCGAAGCCGTTGGCGCAGCCACTTGGGGGAGGGACCGATTTTGACGCCCGTCACCATCCGGGCGGTGTACCGGTTGCACAGATGCTCCGCCGGAACCTCCACGTCCAGCTTATCATACATGGACCCTGCTGCGCTGCCGTGAACCATGGGTTCATGGTGGCGCATGGGACGGTGAAAGGCGGCGGCGGCCTCCCGAGCCAGGCCGATGATGGAGTAGCAATCGGGACGGTTGTTGGTGATTTCAAAATCCACCACGGTGTCGTCATTTCCAATGACGGTATTGATGTCATCGCCGGGCTTGCAATCCTCTTCCAGAATCCAGATGCCATCCTCGATGGCATAGGGGAAGTCGTTCAAGGTGAGCCCCAGCTCCTTCAGGGAGCAGAGCATGCCGTTGGACGTTTCACCCCGGAGCTTGCCCTTGGTGATGTGGACGCCGCCAGGGAGCCAGGAGTTGTGCAGAGCGGCAGGAACCAGGTCCCCATCGCGGACATTCTGGGCCCCGGTGACAATCTGCACCGGCTCCTCCCGGCCCACGTCCACCTGGCAGATCCACATGTGGTCCGAGTTGGGGTGCCGGACCATGGAGAGAACCTTACCTACCACCACGTTGCGGAGCTCCCCATCCAGGCGCTCATAGGTCTCCACCTTTTGCCCTGCCAGGGTCATGGTTTCCACAAATTCTTGATCTGAAACCTGGGACAGGTCCACAAATTCTTCGTTGATCCATTTTCTGTTGAGCTTCATATTCTGGCCACCTCCTTAGAACTGGGAAAGGAACCGCACGTCGTTGTCAAAAATGAGACGCAGGTCATGGATGCACATCCGGCGCATGGCCATGCGCTCCAGCCCCATGCCGAAGGCAAAGCCGGAGTACTTGGTGGAGTCAATGCCGCAGCCCTCCAGCACCTCCGGATGGACCATGCCGGCCCCCAGGAGCTCAATCCAGCCCTCGCCGTGGCAGGTGGAGCAGACCTGGCCGTCCATCTCACCAGTGCCGTGGCATTTGTGGCACTGCATGTCCATCTCGCAGCTGGGCTCGGTAAAGGGGAAGTGGTGGGGACGGAAGCGCATCACCGCATCCTCGCCATACAGCCGCTTCATCAGTGTTTCCAGGGTTCCCTTCAGGTCGCCCATGGTGACGCCCTCGTCTACCACCAGGCCCTCCACCTGGTGGAACATGGGGGAGTGGGTGGCGTCGGCTTCATCCTTCCGGTAGACCCGGCCAGGGGCCACAATGCGGATGGGGGGCTGCATGCGCTCCATGGTCCGGACCTGCATGGGGCTGGTCTGGGTCCGCAGCAGGAGGGAGTCGTCGTCCGTAAAGTAGAAGGTGTCGCTCCGGTCACGGGAAGGGTGACCCTCCTGAATGTTCAGCTTGGTGAAGTTATACTCCGCCAGCTCCACCTCGGGACCGTCCACCACGGTGTAGCCCATGCCCACAAAGATGTCTTTGATTTCCTGGAGAACCTGATTCATGGGGTGCTGGTGCCCCAGGGACACAGGGGTCCCGGGAATGGTCACGTCCACAGCTTCGGCGGCCAGCCTGGCCTCCAGGGCGGCGGCGTGGATGGCGGATTTCCGCCTTTCCAGCCGGGCCTCAATCTCTGCCCGGACGGTGTTGGCCAGCTGGCCCATCACAGGCCGCTCCTCCGGGGAGAGCTTGCCCATCTGCTTCAGGACGGCGGTAAGCTCCCCCTTTTTGCCAAGGAGCTTCACCCGAAGCTCCTCCAGGGCGGCCGGGGAGGTTGCGGCGTCCAAAGCAGCCAGGGCGCGGCCCTGGATGTCTTCCAATTGTTGTTTCATTGTGATCCATCTCCTTTACTGAAGACAAGGCGTCTTCTGGTATTGATCGGCATGGCACGCTGGGGGAAGAATAAAAAAGCCTCCGTCCCCATGGGGACGAAGGAAATTCCTCCGCGGTACCACCCGCAATTCGCCAAACGGCGCACTTCATGAGGGCGCAGCTACGCCCCTGACCGGTAACGGCGGCCGACCGGCGCGCCCTACTCCATGTTCAGGCGGCGGCTCCCGGGAGAAAGCCCTGTGCTGCACGCGGAGCGGCTCACACCATCCCGCTCTCTCTGCATCGCGCAAACCAGCACCAGGCGGCCCGTTCACAGCTTTTCCATATTCTTGGCTATTCTAGCATAGGGAGTTCCAAATTGCAAGGGTAAAATGAAAAAATCAAAACATCTCCAGATCTTAACACAATTTTACCCTGGGCAGATGGAAGAGACGGGGAAAACGAAGTATGGTATACCTGTGCAGACCATGAGGATGTACGGAAAGGATGAACAACATGAAGTGGAAAAAATGGATCTCCACCGGCCTGTCTATGATCATGGCGGTTTCGGCCTTTGCCCTGACGGCGCCCAGAGTCCGTGGAGCAGAGGAAAAGCCGACGGAGCCAGGCCTGTGGATCACAGAAATTTATCAAAACGATGTGAAACGGGAAGATCTCTTTGCCAATTCCAGCGACCATATGGAGTTCGTGGAGGTGATTAACACCTCGGACCGGTCTGTGGAGTTGGGCAGTGACTACACCCTGTGGTACGAGTACCCGTCGGGAGACGCCTACGTGATGAAAGAGCTCACGATCTCCGCCCCAGACGGCAGCGCAGCGGTTGCACCCGGGGAGACGGTGGTGCTGTGGAGCCAGCGGACCGACCTGGGAGGAGAGGAGGGGGCCAGCTACGCCTCGGAGGCCCAATTCCGTCAAGCCATGAGGGTTCCCTCAGGGGTCCGGGTTTACCGGGTTTCCGGGCAAAACGGCTTTGCGGAAAATGACCGGGGCTTTGCCCTGAAAAACAGCGCCGGAGAGGTGACCTCATACTATCATTACAATTCCACCACCGATGCTGTGACAGCCGACGGTCTGGCGGTCAGTCTCCGGATTCCCGATTTTGGCAGCAATATGCTGGTGTATGAGGCCAAAAAGCCCACCACGGCGGGTCTGGTGTATGCAGGCCAGCTCAATGGCCAGCGCCCGGTTTCCGCACCGGCGAACTTAACGCCTGAAGGCGTGTATATTACGGAAATCCGGCCCAACGACAGCAATCGAGACGGACAGTTCGGCAGCGGCAGCAACGATGTTATGGAGTGCCTGGAGGTGTACAACACCACAGGCCGGCCGGTGGACCTGAATGCGGAATATGAACTGGTGTACCGATTGAAGGAGAATAGCAGCAAGTCTCTGCCCCTGTACCGGCTGACCGGCAGCGGTGAACTGAATTCGGAAGGCTGCATCCTTCCAGCAGGCACTGCCGCTGTGCTATGGTGCTACCGGGCAGAGGCCCTGGCGGGAAGCTATGACCGTTACCCCACCGAGGAGGAATTTCGGGAGGCCTATTCCATAGACGGCGATGTGCCGGTTTACGTCTTTACCGCCCAGAACGGTCTGGGGAATACCTTGCGTGGGTTGGAGCTGTACCGGAAGGAGGCAGATGGGGGAAAAACCCTGGAGAGCTGGTATTTCTGGGACGGCGTCACAGATCTCAAGGACAATCGCAGCGTGGAGCTCCGGGTGAACCCTGAGGGGCCGGAGATGCTGGTTTCCCGCAGCCAGGTAACCACCAACATGGGCCAGGTGTCTGCTGCCCAGGTGACCTTCCCGGCAGATGACGGCTCCAGCCCTGAGCTGACACGACTGGACGGTCGGACCTCTGTGGAGCAGGGGCAGTTCCTGCGGATTCCCTACCAGTTTTCGGGCACCGCTGCCATGCCGGTACAGTCCATCACCCTGTTTTACCGGACGTCCCGGATGGAGAAGGATACCTCCGTGGAAACCACCAGCTTCGCCATTTATAATAAGTGGTATGCCTTTATCCCATCGGATGTGCTGCTCCATGCGGACTATGTGGACTACTATGTGAAGGCGGCCAACGCGTATCGCACCACCACGACCCCAGTGCGCCGGATTCAGGTGGACCATTTGGACGATGGCCAGACGGGCCTGCGAGTCAATTTCCCCACAGATGAAGCGGTTTCGGGTCAGGTAGCGGTTACGGCCAAGGACTTTTCTGGCACTGCGGAAGCATACACTGCCCAGGTGGATGGCCAGGAGCTGAATCTCCACCCGTCTCTGGAGCTGGGCGCCTTCTTCACCTTCACCCACCGGGGGGTAGATAGCTATTTCAAAAACGCCCTGGTATGTGGCGACCAGATCATCAAAAACTTTTCCAAATGCAGTGAGATCCCCTCAGACTCCTCCATGGCGATTTTTGTGGATCAGAGATATTTCACTTACCGGGAGGATGGCTCTGCCCAAATCCAGCTGGAAATTTGGCCCGGCACCTATGGTTCCACCTGGGAAAACGATACCGACGCCAACAACGATGACTTCTATGTCAGCCACATGGCCCTGAGCCTCACCGATGGAACGGAGCTGCGCCCCATTGCTATGGTCAACGAGTATGGTACGGCCCTGAGTCTCACCGAGGAGCTGAAGGTAGGAGACAGCGCCGATTGCAACAAAAAAGTAATCATGACCTTTGAGGTCCCCGCCGGCAAGGTAGACGGCGTGGCGGGAGTTTTGGATACCACATCTCTGGCGGATGGTGCGCATACCTTGACAGTCACCACCTCCACCGGGGCAGCCAAGAGTTTCCAGTTCACGGTGGACAATAGGAAGCCGATTCCGGATCCGGAGCCAACGCCGGTCGGGGTGAATATGGGCCTTGCGGTATCCGCCTATCCCGCAACCGCCACGGTGGAAGCACCGGAGGCGGCGGCGACGGTGGAGGTTCTTCAGGCGGTTTCTCTGCCGGAGTACGCGGTATCCACCGGCATCGGGGACTCCACTTTCTCCCAGGAAACGGCAGAGACGTTGCAGACTGTGGTTTCTCAAAACGGTCAGCTGCCCTATGAAGTGTTTACCGTGGACACCAAGGGTCAGACGGCAGGCAATATCCGGTTGGATGTGACCGCCCAGGCCGACTACAACCAGCCGGTCCGCCTGTACGCTCTGACCCAGGCCAATACCTGGCAGCTGCTGGAGAGCTGGGAGGAGAAGGGGGTCGTTACGGCCATTGTCAATCTGGAGGGTCTGGCGTCCGATGGCAAGCTCACCGTTCTGGTCCAGGCTCGAGGCGCAGAATACCAGCCGGTGACAACCCGGCCTGCTACGGCGGACACAGTGGCAAATGACTATGTCTGGGATGGCGCCGGAATTCCGGAGCAGTATGACTTTGCCTTTGCCTGGATTACGGACACTCAGTATTATTCCGAACAGTTTATGGAGAACTTTGATGCGGTCACCGATTGGATTGTAGATCAAAAGGACCGGCTAGGCATCGAATACGTGATCCACACCGGCGACATTGTAGACGAATTCAACGAGGCGTATCAGTTTGAAAACGCCTCCCGGGAACTGGAAAAGCTGGAAGACGCAGGCCTTCCCTATGGCGTCCTGGGCGGTAACCACGACGTGGCCCACGGAAACGAAAATTACGAGCTGTACAATAAGTACTTTGGCGCCTTCCGCTATGAGGGAAATCCCTGGTATGGCGGGACCTATGAGGACAACAAGGGCCATTACGATCTGGTCCAGGTAGACGGAGAGAAGCTCCTCCTCATCTACATGTCATGGGATATCTACACCCCGGAGGTGGAGTGGATCAACAGCGTCCTGGAGCAGTATCCGGACCGGAAGGCCATTCTCTGCACCCACCCGGGCATCAATGCCAACGCGGTGCCCGATTACTTCAGCGACCTTTTGGTGGAGCAGGTCTGTCGGGATCATCCCAATGTCATTGCGATGCTAAACGGCCATTACCACGGCGCGTCTTTGAACTTTGTGGGCTTTGATGACGACGGCGACGGTGTGGAAGAGCGGGTGGTTTACCGGATCTGCACCGACTATCAGAGTGCGCCCGGCGGCGGCCAGGGGTATATCAAAATGATATACTTCGACCTGGCCAATAACAAAGTATATCTCAACTCCTACTCTCCCATTTTGGATGACTTCAACTACTACGACACCCCCAAGCTGGATCGCTATGGCATTGGCACAGTGGCTTCGGACGTGGACATTGCAGAGCTGCCGGTGACCTTTGACCGGCAAACGCCTAAGACCCTGGAGGTCACCGGCTTCCAGGCTAGCATCCTGACCGACACCCGGATTGCCCAGGCCGAGGCGCAGGGCACGGTGGAGCTGCCATTGGGGCAGACCGTAGGCGATGTGTACGCAGTGGCTAAGGATCAAAGCGGCGCCATTGTGGCCTACAGCGGGGTGCGGACCGTGGAAGGCTCTGTGCCCCAGGAGCATCCCTTTGTGGATGTGAACGACACAGACTGGTTCTATGAGGATGTGGCATATACCTTCTGCCGGGGAATCCTCAAGGGAATGGACGAGACCCATTTCCAGCCCCAGACGGCGGTAACCAGAGGCATGGTGGCAACGGTTCTGCACCGTCTGGAGGAATGCCCGGAAGCACCGGAAGCAGATTTTGTGGACGTAAATCCTGCCCGGTATTACGGGGCGGCTGTAGCCTGGGCCCAAGCCAAGGGGCTGGTGAAGGGCTACGGAGACGGTACCTTCCGGCCGAATCAAGCCATTACCCGCCAGGAGCTGGCTACCATACTATACCGCTATGCCGCCTTCCGGGGAGAAGATGTGAGCGCAAGAGCCAACCTGGAGGCCTTTGAAGACCGGACCTTGATCCAACCCTACGCCCAGGACGCCATGAGCTGGGCTGTGGCGGCAGGCCTGGTAGAGGGCGTTACGGAAACCAGCCTGGCACCTAAAGGCATCGCCCTCCGGTGCCAGCTGGCCGCCCTGCTCCACCGGCTGTCGCTGGACGTGCAGCTCTGACCAACTCCGGCAAGGCCTGAGGCCTATGCCGACAACGCCAGGATGTCACTATGGACGCGGGAGCCCTTGTTTGGCTGCCTTGCCGGCACAGGCTTCATACGCAAGCAAAGGAAAAGCCTTCCCACCCGGATGGAAACACCCTGTGAATCCGGGAGGGAAGGCTTTGAGCTTGGTATGTGCTGCTTGAGATCTGAAATCAGATTCCTCTCCCCTGAGGGAGGAAGAAAGGGTCAGCAGGTGGACCACAGGTTTTCCGGATACAGATCCTGGGCGGTCATGGCGGCGATGGCGGCTACCACGGTGGGCTTGTCCTCCTGATAGGTGACGCCGTACCACTTGTCATGGCTCCGCAGGACCTTTACCCGTGCCTTTCCATCTGCCAGAAGCTGGCTGACCACGGTGGGCAGGTAGTACTCCGCTTTCATGGGGTCTGCCTTCAGGGCCTGCTCCAGGAAGGCGGGGAACCGGGCCCAAGCCTCGTCCAGGTAGCTGCGGGTAAAGCCCCAGAGGTTCATGGATACCACCGTGTCTCCCGGCAGCTCCTGCCAGGTGTTCCCCCCGTCCTCGGTGTAGCGGGGACAGGTCTCGCCCTTTTCGATGTGGGTCCGCTCCACCACGCTGTGGAGGAACCCATCCGGCGTTTCTTGGCAGATGCCCCGGGCCACGTGGCCGTTTTCCGTTACGGTGTTTTGAAGCAGGTAGCCCACCATGGCGTATTCATAACAGCTTTCCAGGTCCGGGTGGCTCACCAGATAGTGGTAGATCTCTTGGAAGCCGTGGGGGCCGTAGTAATCATCGGAATTGATGACGGCGAAGGGGCCGTCTATGAGCTCCCGGGCTGCCAGGACCGCCTGAGCTGTGCCCCAGGGCTTCACCCGGCCCTCGGGGACAGCATAGCCCTGGGGCAGGTCGTCCGGCTGCTGGAACACATAGTGAACCTCCATCTTTTTTGCAATGCGGTCCCCGATTCCGGCCCGGAAGGCCGCCTCAATCTCCGGCTTGATGACGAAAATCACCGTTTCAAAGCCAGCCCGGTGGGCGTCAAACAGGGAATAATCGATGATCAGTTGACCACCGGGGCCGACGGGGTCCAGCTGCTTCAGGCCGCCGTACCGGCTTCCCATACCGGCAGCCATGACCACCAAAACAGGTTTTTGCATAAAATAACCTCCCAATTGTATTCTCAAAAGCAGCAGCTCCGTTTTTTGGAGCGCCACCCGAAATTATGTGATGCAGCATGTGAAAATGTCCAGGTTGATTTCTGCCCATTATAATACAGCTTTGCCATTTCTGCAATGAAAATTTCCATTTTTCCCGAGAAAACCGGCTGTATCCCACCTGGCGGGCCGGAGGGAGGAGGCGGAGTGGCCAAAAAGCTTGCTGCAAAGGCGGACTGCACCGCTTTTGCAGCAAGCTTTGGAATATGCTCTCAGTTTATTTTAAAATCAGTCCGGTTCTACTGTGTCGCCTCCTGCAGGACAATGTCTGCCGTCAACTGCCGGCCGGACCGGTAGATGATTACGTTGACTGAGTCCCCAACGGAGAAACTGCTGAGGGCAGCGGCCAGCTCCTCCTGAGAGGTGACGCTCTGCCCGTTGACGCTGATGAGCAGGTCTCTGGGCCGGATGCCAACAGCCCAGGAGTTGGAGCTTTCATCCACGCTGGTGATATACAGGCCGTCAGGCAAATTGAAGTACAGCCGGTCCTGTAAGTCCAGCACCACGGTCTCCACGCCAAGAGATGGGCGGCCTGGGATATAGCCGGTCTCAATGAGCTGGTCCACCACATCCTTGGCAATGTGGACGGGAATGGCAAAGCCCAGCCCTTCCACCCCGGCGCTGCTGTAATAGTCCCCGATTTTGGCGGTGTTGATGCCGATGACCTGACCATAGCAGTTGATGAGAGGCCCTCCGGAGTTGCCTTTGTTCAGAGCTGCAGTGGTCTGAATCAGGGTGAACGCGTGTCCCTGAATGGTGAGGTTCCGGTTGATGGCGGAGATGATGCCGCTCGTCATGGTGCCCCGGAGCTCTGTGCCCAGAGGATCTCCAATGGCGACTACGGCGTCTCCCACCTGCGCTTGGGTGGAATCTCCGAATTCTGCCGCAGTCAGTCCCGTGGCGTCGATGTGCAGGACGGCCAAGTCACTGATGCTGTCCTTCCCCACTAGCTGGGCATCATGCTCCTGCCCGTCAGACAAGGTGACCAGGAGGTGATAGGCTTCATTGACCACATGGCAGTTGGTAATGATATAGCCGGACTGGGACATGATGATCCCGGAGCCGTAGGAGGTGCCGCTTGCTTGCTGGGCGGTGATGGACACCACAGAAGGGCTCACCTTCCGGTAGATCTCCTGCAAAGAAAGCCCGCCGGATTGGGGGATATTGGGAACGGCTTCCGATGTGCTGGATATGATAAGCTCCGTATCGTCGCCGTGGGGCCCAGTAGCCTCCAGAATGGGCTGCTCCGTTTCCATGGGCTCGGAGGACTGAGTTTCTGTCAGGGTAACCGGATTGGTGGGCGACTGGACCTCCGGCGACGTTTCCTGCTGCATGTGTTCACTCAGGTTGATGAGAATGGCGCCGCCGGCCAGGCCGCCCAGAAAAATACAGGTCAGAAGCACGGCAGCCACCCAACCGCCGTGGTTCTTTGGGGGACGGATATTTCCGGTCTCATAGAAACCGCTGAACCGCTCTTCCTGGGTCTGAGGGAAGGGGGTATATTCCGGCTCCAAGGGGCCTTTGTCATCGTGGAACATAAGCATTGCCTCGCAATTACAGACTGTTTACCCCAGCCAGGGTGAAGGTGAATTCGGTCTTTCCGTCCCGGCTGGTGACGGAAATGTCCTCGCCGTGGCTGCAAATAATGGTTTTTACAATATAAAGGCCCAACCCCCAGCCGTCCCGGTTCAGGCTTCGGCTTTTGTCTATCTTGTGGAACCGGTCAAAGACCAGAGGGAGCTCCTCTGGGGGGATGGTGTCGCCGGTGTTGGAGACGGAGACATAAACCTTGGAGCCGGATTCCCGGAGGCTCAGACCCAGCTGGCCGCCGGGAGGGCAAAATTTGACGGCGTTATCAATGAGGTTGTAGGCCACCTGGGTGATGGCGTCCAGCTCACCCTGGGCATAGACGGAATATTCCGGGAAGTTCACTGCCACATCCAGGTGCTTGTCGTTGATTTTCTGCTCGAAGGTGATGAGTACCTGCCCCAGACACTCGGCTACGTCAAAGCGCACCATTTTTTCCGGCGGGATGCCCTGATCCTGGAGACGGGACACGTCCAGCATGCTTCGCACCAGGCGGCTCAGACGCTTGATTTCGCTGGAGACCAGACTCAGGTATTTCCGCTCCCGTTCCGGCGGGATGGTGCCGTCCAGGATGCCATCCACATAGCCGCCGATGGTGGTCATGGGGGTTTTCAGCTCGTGGCTCACATTGGCGACAAATTCCTGGCGCTGGTACTCGCTCTGCTCCAGGGAGGAGGCCATGTTGTTGAAAGCGACGGCCAGCTCGTCAATTTCCTGGGTATAGTCGCCGCTGGTCTCCACCCGGGCCTTCAGGTTTCCGTGGCCAAATTCCTTGGCGGCGTTGGCCATGGCCTTCAGAGGGCGGCACAGGTTCTGGCTGAAGATGGAAAAGCATATCACCGTCATCAGCAGCACAATGAGGGCCACAAATATAAACATCTGGGTAATTCGAGACAGAATCTCGCCAATGCCCTGCACCGGCTCCGATACCAGCACCAGGCCGCCCACGGTTCCGTCAGACATGGTACAGACCTGCGCCACCAGGTAGCGGTTTTCTTCGTAGACGCCGGTTAAAATCCCGGTACGGGAGTCCTCCCCATGGAGGAGCACCTCCTGCACGTAATTCGGATCCAGGGTCATGCCGATGTGCTTGCACCAGAACTCCTGACAGGAACAGGTGATGACCTGCCCCTGGGTGTTGCACACCAGGGTATCGGTCTGGGAGAATTGAGATGCGAAAGACAGAGTCTTGTGAAACTTTGTGGAGACGTCCAACCCAAAGGTGGAAGCGTACCCTACATAATCGGCGGCCAGCTCTGATGCGGCAGCTGCCCTGGCTTGCAGAGTTTCCTTCTGCTCATCTGCCAGGTAGTTTTTTACCATGACGCGGAAGGACATGCCCAGGCCTACTACAGCCACCAGGATAATCAGGGCCGTCACGGAAGAGAGACGGCTGAATGTGGTCCTCACGAATTGGTCACCTCAAACTTATAGCCCACGCCCCACACGGTTTTCAGGCTCCACTGGTTGGAGACGCCCTCCAGCTTCTCCCGCAGCCGCTTGATGTGGACGTCTACGGTTCGGGAATCCCCAAAGTAGTCGAAGCCCCACACCTCATCCAGCAGCTGATTGCGGGTGTACACCCGGTTAGGAGAGGAAGCCAGATGGAACAGGAGCTCCATTTCTTTGGGGGGCGTGTCGATTTTTTTCCCGTCCACTGTGAGCTCAAAGGCGTCCATGTCAATGATCAGCCGGTCGAAGACCAACTTGTTGGCTTTTTTCTCCACGCTGTTGCCGGAGCGGCGGAGCACGGCCTCAATCCGGGCCAGGACCTCCTTCATTTCAAAAGGCTTGGTGATATAGTCATCTGCGCCGCCCTTCAGGCCGCTTACCTTATCGCTGGTTTCGCCCTTGGCGGTGAGCATGATGATGGGCACCTGACTTTCCGCACGGATGGTTTTACACACGGCCCAGCCATCCATGACCGGGAGCATCAGGTCCAGCAGCACCAAATCCGGCTTGATGGCCCGGAATTTAGACACTCCCTGGCCCCCATCCGGGGCAATGGTCACAGCGTAGCCCTCTTTTTCCAGATACATCTGCAGGAGCTCTGCAATGTTGTTGTCGTCTTCTACGATCAAAACCGAAATGGCCATGGAAATTCCTCCCTCTCTTTTCTTCCTTCTGATACATCCATTATATCTGTTTTTTTCGGCTTGGCGTGAACAAATTGTTAAGAGTTCCCGAGGGATTTGTTAACGGACCAGCCTGGCGAAGGATAGGGCTGCCACGAACTTCAGGATAAGCGCACAGCCACCTTGTAAGGTGCGGCCTAGGGTGGGTCCAGGAGGCGGCGCCCTACTGCCCTGGGGGGCAGACGGGAACTACGGCCCCCTACAGCGCCATGATGTGACCCGGGCCAACTTGTAGGGGCTGGCTTAGGTGTACGCATGTGCCTCCCGGTGGAAGGCGGAGGCGCTTCCGCGCCAGTGAAGGAGGCACAGCTGCAGCCGTGCCTCCTGACCGGGCTTGGCTCTGGATAGAAGCCAGGGACTACCAGCGCCTATTCTCTTATGACATGGCAGCTTGCGTTCAGGAGCCGGGCTTCCCGGTCCTGGCAGGTGAAGAGGAGGATTTGCCGGGGTTCCGTCTCCAGGAGAGCCAGGGCGGCGGCCAGGCGGGCGTCGTCAAACCGGTTGAGGGCGTCGTCCAAGACCAGTGGCGCTTCCGGTATGAGGGCCCGGCTCACTGCCAGGCGCAGGGCCAGGTACAGCTGGTCTCCGGTTCCATCGCTGCGCCAGACCAGGGGGTGCAGGGTGTCTTCCCCGGCGGCTCCGGCGGAAAGGCTTAGATCCCGGTCCAGGAGGAGGCGGTCGTAGCGGCCGCCTGTGAGCTTCTTCAGAATGTCCTGGGCTTCTGCAGCAATCCGGGGAGCAAAGCGGCTCTGAAGCTCCCGCTGAGCTTTGTCCAGAGCGGCCAGGCCATAGCCCAGGGCGGTCTGGTAAGTCTCCAGACGGGCCACCCGGCTGGCCAGGGCTTCCGCCTCCGCTTCCAGCCGGTCCCGGTCTTCCAGGGCAGTCCGGCGGCCCCGGCAAGCGTCCAGCTGGGAGCGGGCGCCCTCCAGGGAGCGGTTTACCTCCTCCAGGGCCTGCCGGGTTTCCTGCGGGGAGAGGGTCATGCCGTCCTGGAGGGGCGCGGCCTCCAGCCCTGCGGTGACGGCCTCCATAGCCTCCCGGTGCCCTTTGGCCTGAGCCGCCGCCCGGCAGGCGGAGGCCCAGAGGTCCCAAGCCTCCAGGGCCTGTCGCTGCTCCTGGCAGAAGGCCTCGGAGCCCTGGCTTCCCGTGAGAGCGGCCAGCTCCTCCAGAAGCTCCTTCCGCCGGACCTCCAGCCCGGCCAGCTTGCGGGTGTGGAGGGCCAGGGCCTCCTGGTAGCGGTTCCAGTCCGCCTCGTAGGCCTGGAGCTGCTGTTCCAAAGCCTGGAGAGAGGGAGCTCCATACGTGGCAAGGAAGGTCTGCAGGGCCTGCCTGGCTTCCCTGGCGGCAGCTTCCTGCCGGCGGCTTCTGATGCGGGACCAGAGAGCAAGGACTCCTCCGGCAACCAAAAGAGCCGCCCCCGGAAGCTTCCAGCGCCCGGGCAGGAGCCACAGCAGAATCAGCCCTGCCAGAGCAAGGCCCAGGCTGGCCAGAAGAAGGCCCTGAGTTCTGGCAGCCGGTTCTCCAGCCTGGGGCAACGCCGCCAGCTGGCGGCGGACTTCCTCCCGGGCCGCCGGTCCGTCCAGGCCCTCCAGGGGCGGGGGAGCGGTGGGCTTCTGTGGGACCGGCGATTCCATGGAGCCCTCCAGCTCCAGAGCCTCCAAAGCCTCCCGGAGCCCCCGCCATTGGGCCAGCCGCCGCTCCGCCAGGGCCCGCTCTGGCTTGCCCTGGCACTGGACTCTGGCCCGTTCCAGCTCCATCAGGGCGGTTTTTTCTTTCTGCCTTGCTTCTTCTACCCGCTCCAGCTTTTGCCGGTTTTCCTGGCGCTCCAGGGCCTCCTGGTGGGCCTTCAGGGCGGCCCTTTGCTCTTCCAGCTCCCGGACGCGTGCGCTCAGTCCGGCGGCCTGGGCTTCCAGAGTGTCCAGGGCCTGGAGCTTCTCCCGGCAGCCGGCTAAGGCCAGCCGGGCCTGGGGCAGGAGGCCGGATTTGTTGTACTGACATTTGTTTTTCAGCTCTCGCAGGCCTGCAGCCAGAGCGGGGGCGGCAGGGCTGTCGTCTCCCGTGGTCACCAGCTGATTCAGCCGCTGGCTCAGGGCCTCATCCTGGCTCACTGCCAGATCCCCGCCCCGGAGAAAACCGGTGCGCTGGTACACGCTGCGCTCCACCCCCAGGAGAACCTGACCGCAGGTGTCCGACGTCAGCTCTGGGACAGGAAGGCCGGTTTCCGTCTCAAAGGCCCGAAATTGGCCCATAGGAATCCGCCCTTTGGTCTGCCGCTCAATGGTGATCCGGCGGTCCTGCCACAGAATTTCCATGGACCCGGACATGGGTTTCCCGGACCAGGGCTTGAAGCGCTCCTTGTCCGGAAGCTGGCCCTGCTTTGCCCGCTGGCGGGTGTCGATGCCATAGAGCATGGCCAGGAGAAAGGCGCACCAGGTGCTTTTTCCCCACTCGTTGGGGGCTGAAATCAGGTTGAGGCCAGGGGTGAACTCCAGGGTTTCCCCCTCCAGCTTGCCAAAGGTGGCGGTCATGGAGCAGATTCTCATGGCAGCGTCACCTCCTGCCCCTCCAGAATCCGGCGGCTGATGCGAGCCGCCAGGCACAGGGCCTCGGCCTCCGGCCCGGTGGCGTTTTGAGCGGCCTGCTGCAGAATTTGAAAATACCGACCCTCCAGGCTATCCTCGCCCGCCCCCTCCCACAGGTCCCGGGGAGGGACCGTCCGGTCCCGGAGCTGCAGGTGGAAAAAGCGGCCGGACAGCGCGTTTTGCAGTCGGTCCAGGTCCACCGGCTCCGACTCTCCCGTGAGGGTGAGGCGGTATACGTCCCGGCCGGTATCCGGAGGCAGCTGGGCAAGAATGGAGGCCAGAGGGTCCGGACCTGCCGGAAGGGTGAGGTCCTCATAGCACCCCCCACCCAGAGGCCGGAAGGTAGCTTGGGCGCCCTGAGGGGAAATCTGACAGATGTACACGCCTTTGACCCCGGTTTCGTCAAAGCCCCGGCCCATGGGGCAGCCCGGCCAGGCGCACAGGGTGCTACCGGCCTCCATTTGCCCCTGGGTGTGGATGTGGCCCAGGGCCAGATAGGCAAGGCCCGATGCTGCCGCCTGGGCCCGGGTCACAGGGCAGCAGGGGGAGCCGGGATTGGTGGGGTCGCCGTGGAGGACCATCAGCTGCAGCGGCTCCTGTCCGGTTGCCCGGAAGCCCTCCAGAAGACCGGGGCAGTCCATGCTCTGGAAGCCTGCTCCCCAGACCCGGCAGCTTAGCTCCGGAAGAGTTACGGACTCCAGTGCCTGCCGGGTAAAGATGTGTACATTCCCCGGCCAGGCCCTCTCCAGATAAGGGGAGCCGGGGCATAAATGGTCGTGATTGCCTGGAGCGATGAACACCGGGACTGCCATGGCCTCCAGGGCTTTGGCCAGGGCCAGGGCTTCCTCCCGGCAGCCCTGGGGCCGGTCCAGAAGATCCCCGGGCAGCAAAACCATCTGGCAGCCCTCCTCCCGGCAGAGCTCCACCAGTTGGTCCAGCTGCGCCAGCTGCTCCTGCCGCCGGGTCCGGGCCTCCTCTGGCGGCAGACTGTGGAACCGGGCGCCCAGGTGCAGATCGGCGCTGTGCAAGATTTTAATCATAAACCGTCACCCGCTGCGTGTTTGTGCACCGGCCCCTTTCATCCAGGGTGAAGACCACGCCCTCCAGCTTCCCCGGCCCCGGCGCGGGCTGATAGCGCCCGGTCAGGTTCCCCCGGAACCGGGCCACGGACAGGTCGGGACGGATGCCTAAAATGGAATTTTTGGGCCCGGTCATGCCAAGATCCGTGACAAAACCGGTGGATTTTGGCAGAATTTGGTTATCCGCTGTGGGGACGTGGGTATGGGTTCCCCACACAGCGCTGACCTGGCCGTCCAGCATGTGGCCCATGGCCAGCTTTTCCGAGGTGGCCTCGGCATGGATCTCCACCAAGATGAATTTGGCTGTCACACGCTTTAGAATTTTGTCCACCAGGAGGAAGGGATTGTCCGGATTGTAGTCCATGTTGCACCGGCCTATGAGATCGATCACCGCAACCTCCCCCATGGGGGAGTCAAAGACGCCCCACCCCCGACCTGGCAGCTGAGGGGCCAGGTTGGCCGGCCGTAGAATCCGGGGACAGTCGTCCAGGTAGGGGCAGATCTCCCGGCGGCCAAAGGTGTGGTTGCCCATGGTGATGACGTCGGCCCCGGCGGCCAGAATGGTCTCCGCCTGATCCTGGGTGATGCCCAGGATGGCCGCATTTTCCCCGTTGACCACGGTGAAATCCGCTTTCACCTGCCTGCGAAGCTGCGGCAGATGCTTTTCAATCATCGAAACGCCGCAGCCGGCTACCACGTCGCCCACGGCCAGTACATTCCATTCCATTTTGCATATGCTCCTTTCGGAAAACGGGCAAATCTCTGCTCCATTTGGAAGTATCATGGCTATTATACCCCAGTTTTCCCTATATTGCAACGTTGGGAAGCCTTTCGCCTTCGTGGGCAATGCTGTCCGCAATGTCTTTTTGAAGGCCCGGTATGGAAAGGCCCCAAGGCGGGCAGAATGGTGGGCGAGGAGGCGGTAAGATATGGTAAAAGGGATTTCCAGACAGGTGATTGTGGTCCGCTCCCCGGACCCAAAGCTGTTTGAGCAGGCCATTTTTATTCTGCGGGAGGATGCATTGGGGAAGGACGGCATGTCCGACCGGGCCATTCTGCGCCAGGCTCAGCAGGCGGCAGGCAGCTATGTGCCTGCTGGAAAGCGGCGGGCGCTGCCTCTGGGGAAGGCGCTGTGGGCAGCAGGCGGCGCGCTGGTTACGGGCTTGGCTTGGCTGCTGACTGTGATTTTGTAAACTCCAATTTAGAAAAGGGCGTAGGAGCACACGGTGCGCTCCTACACCGCCCGTACTTTTTGAAACGCATGAACCGGTGCTATCTCATACCCATGCGTGTCTGTGAAGCCGCGCCCTACATCCGGTACACCCGGAAACTTCCCGATTTCCAGGCGTACGCCCATACCCGTGTAGCTGATACCTCTAAAAACCTGTAGAAATTTCCGTTTTTTTGTGCTACTATAGAAAAAACGAAAGGGGAGGGCGGTTTCATTGGGGCAAAAGTTGCAGGGGCTGCTCATTCGCAAGCGGAGGCAGGAGCGGGAATGGTCTCAGGCGGCGCTGTGTAATGGGATATGCGCTGTGTCCTATCTGTCGAAAATTGAGCAAGGGAAGGTGGAGAGCAGCCCGGAGGTTTTGGATTTGCTGTTCCGCCGTCTGGATATTCAGTTGCAGGATGACCCGGCCTTTTGCCGGGAGGCTGCAGCCTGGTTCGAGGAATATTACGACAGA
>OHAT01000180.1_pt1 | contig 70743 bp, 60 predicted proteins | sample 1577141 | NCBI WGS metagenome assembly OHAT01 (sample SAMEA3541578, study PRJEB24748) | human gut metagenome | biome: human gut; feature: human-associated habitat; material: faeces | place: China | collected 2012 | reverse complement strand
CACGCTGGCCGGCACGTCGCTGCGTGCCATGGCCACACGCTTCGCCAAGCCGACCAAGGAGTCCCAGAAAGTCCTCGACCGTCTGGGTGTGAAGTTCACCGAGCAGCGCAACATAGAAGGCGTCATGGTCGAGAAGCTGCGGCCCATCGCCGACATCTTCGAGGAGCTAAACCGCAAAGGGGCATCTATGGCAGATATGCAGGCCATCTTCGGCAAGATCGGCGGCAATGCGGCCATGATGCTCGTGCGCAACTACGACCAGCTGCGCCCCCTGACGACCCACAACCGGGGTTCGCAGGGTATCTCCTCGGAGCTGGCACTCGTCAAGCAGAACACGACCAAGGGTTTGTGGGCGCAGGTAACCTCCCAGCTTACGGAGAGTTTCATGCAGGCGTACCAAATACTCGAACCAACGATCCGCAGTGTCCTGCGCTCGCTGCTGGAAAGGTTCAAGGCCCCGGAGTTCACGCGGGGACTGGTAGCGATCGGGAATGCCCTGCTCGATGTCTTCACGGTCATCGGCAGTATCGGCGCGTGGGTCACGCGCAACTTCCACTGGATAGAGCCGATGCTCTTTACCGGAGTGGTGGCGGCCAAATTGTTCAAGGTTGCCGGAGCCCTGACCAACATCGGCATCGCCGTCGGGTTCATCGGCAAGCAGTCGGCCGCAGCAGGAACGATAGAAGCCGTGCAGGGGCTCATCGGATTGGGCGGCACGGGCAAGCTCTCCTTCGCGCAGAAACGGGCCATCGTCTCGACGATGCAGGCTGCGGGAGTCACAGGCCGCGGGGCGATGATGCAGGCCCTGCTGGCCGGCGGCGGGACTATTGGTGCGAAGAATGTCCTGCAATCGCTCTTCGCTACGCAGGTGGCGACCGGTAGCGGCCTGACCGGTGCCGCCGCCTCGCTCAGTGCCATAGGTACGGGAGCCGTTGCGGCGACAGCCGGCATCGCGGCTTTGGTCGGTGTCTTGGGATGGGTAGCTTATAAGACTTGGAAGGTTAAGGAGGCGAAGGATGCCGTGCTGGAGGAGATCGAGCAGAATCGCAAATACCGCTATCCCTCCATCGAGGCTTTGTATTCCTCTCTGAGCGAGACCTACAATATGGCCATGAAAACCAAACGGGCTGTGGAAGAGGTCGTCGCGGGGAAAAGCATCGAGGAGGCGTCGGGTCAGAAGATCGGAGCATTCACCGGCAATTGGTGGACGGCATTTCTTGCCGAAGGAGGTGCGGCCATGTCCAGTTCCCACTCAGGGGTCTACCACAGCCCTGGGTATTCCTATGACGATGCGCGTCAGGCAGATATCCGAAATGCGCTCATCACCTTGGCCAAACGGGACAGCCAGACCCGCATCAACGCTGCCTATGCCGAGTTCGGAAAGTTGGGTACCGTGCTGGAACTGGACGCTTTCCTGAAAACGGTAAAGGAACGCTACGGACAACAGGACAAGGAACTGGACAAAAGTCTGTGGCGCGTAGCGGACGGGAAGATCATCTACACTACGGATTTGGGAGACAAACCCGAAGCGGTCGCGGCACAGACGTACGACTACGCCCGTTACATGAACGAGAAGACCGTCCCGGAGATTATCCGTGCGGCGACACTTTATCGGGATGCCATCTCCAGTCCCGCCAAGGCTCAGGAGCTGATGCGCCGCGGCGGCTTCGATTTCGAGCAGCTTGCGGGATGGGGATTCTCGCAGGACAAGGACGGGCACTGGGTGCAGCGTGTATTGGGCAAGGACGCCACCGACGCGCAGCGTGTGGACAACATTGCGGACCGCAAGCTGGCCCACAACTCCCTCGTCAAATTCTTCTCCTCGCTGCGGCAGACATTCGGAGGTTCGGCAGAGGCTGCGGAGAACATTCTCCGCGTAGCGGGATTCACTCCGGACCAGTACAGCAACGAACCGGACTCGAACGACACACGCCCCTTTGCCACGAATCCCATCACCAACAGTCATCTGCCGGATGACGGCGGAGCCGGCGGCAACTACTCCGGAACGGGGCGGCTCTCGTCGGCGGCACCCAAGCAGGTCATCGTCAATATCGACAGCCTGCTGAGCGTGAAGACCATTGACCTGCTGAAAACAGAGGCGGGACAACGGGAGGAGATACAGAACCTGAAACAACAACTCGCCGAGGCGCTTATCGATGTCGTGCATGACTTCGATGCCTCGTGGAACGCTTAAACGCTTATGTCACGATTACTTAAAATAGCGGCTTCGACCCTGCTGAGCGGAGGTATCCTCAATAACGGTACGCTGGGAGGCTATATCAGCAATGCTACACGCTTGGCGTTGGGCATGGGACTTGCCGAGCTTGAAGACGGGCAGGTGCATTATTTCTCCAAGCACCACGACCTGCTGAAACGGGCTGTCATACAGGTCGCCTCGCAGACGGCATACGGTCTGCTGCGCTCCTATCCCCGCTACCTGAAATACTGGGAGCAGCGCGTGAGGGACAAATATCTGGAAACGCAGTCGCAGTCCAGCCTCGCCAACAAGACGGGGCAATACTACCAACTCATCAGCGAGCAGAAGGCTGTCGCCCAGAAGAAGAACTATACGGATACCATCGTCGGAAGGACCGTCGCCGACTATCTGGAACTCTCCATCTCCAAGGAGGGGCAATACTACGACAACAAGGAGTGCAAGGTGGAGCCCAACAGCAAGTACGGTCTCGTGACATTCGTCGATCTGGGGCCACAGATACAGGTGTCGAGCCGCAACAACATCCTTTTGACGCAGGTGCAGGGGCGGGACTATACCCGTAAGGAGTACATCTCCGGCGGAGACTTGGAAATAACCATTAACGGTAAAATCACCTCCAAATATCCCGATGTGTACCCCGAAGCCGAGGTGTCGAAGTTCATCAAGCTCGTGCAGTACAAGGGTGTCGTGGATTGCGACAATACCGTGCTGCGCCAGTTCAACATCACACAACTCATTATCCAGAGTTATACATTTCAGCCTACGGACTGCCGCAATGTGCAGCCCTATACGCTCACGTGCGTGGCGGTGGAGCCCTCGGAGGCTGTGGAGCTGATATCCGCCGGCCAGGAGGTGGTCGACACGGCTATCAAGCACACGAACAAATGGATCAAGTGGGTGAAGTTCGGAACAGAGGTCATCGACCCCGCCTCACTCTTAAAATTCACGTGGCTATGATGGATGTATTATGTTGCCGGATTACCATAGGAGACGCTGATCCGGCGAATCCGATGAAGATAACGGACGGCGTGGAGATCACGGAGGTGCACACCCTTGAAATCAACGAGAGCTACAAGAAACTTATCGGCACGGCAAAGGTTACCTTTCCCAAAGGGACGGTGTGCCGGTCCACCATCATCGGGACTGTGACGCTCGAAGGCAAGGACGCCTCGCGCCTGACGACTGAAATCATGCAGGACGGCGTTATCATCGAGAAACGTACCACGCAGCGGCTGGTCGATGAGACGACCTTCAAGGTCGGACAGCGTATCAACATCAAGCTCGGATACAACGGCGTGATGAAAAACATGTTCGACGGCTATATCACCGGCTACAACTCCGACAGCATGCTGGAAATACAGTGCGAGAACATGGCCTACAAACTTAAACTTAAAACGGCTCCGCATTTCGAGACGCCGGCAAAGGGGACTACCGTGAACGAGGTGCTGGAAGGGAAATACGACATATTGAAGGATACGGGATTCAAGATACACTCCGACACGAAAAAATGCGAGATACATATCGGCAAGGTCAAGGTTACGGACAATTTCACCGTGGCGGACATCCTCTCCGAATGGTCGAAATACAAGGTCTACTGCTTCCTGAAATACGATGCCGAGGACGAGGGTGCGATGCCGTCGATTGCCGTCGGCCGCCCTTATTCATCGAGCAAGGCGCAGCCGCTCTTTCCCGAGGACGAATCGACGGGGCCGTTCAAAATCCGTTTCAACGAGCATGTGGCGCAGAGCGACCTGAAAGTCGTGAAGACCGACCCGAAATTCCTTGCCGTAACGGGCAAAGCCCTCGGAACCGACGAGAAGTTCTTCGAGGTCACCATACGCCTCAATCCCGAATACGACCCGACGGTTGCCGGCAGCAGGCAGTACCAGACGGTGAACGCCACGCAGATCTCCAGGAAGACGCACAAAGTGACGGGCAATACGACGGCGACAGGCGCCGCGACGAAGACCAAAGTGGATCTTTCGACCTATACCATCGTGCCGTACATGTCGCCGCATATAGGCATCACCTCCGACCAGCTCGTGGAGGAGACGACAGAGTATTTCCGCAACTACAATCTGAACGGCATCACGGGCAGCGTGACCGTCTTCGGGGATTTCGGGCTGACGCCGGCCGTGCAGGTGGAACTCATGGACAACCGCAACCCCTCGAAGAACGGCGTCTATCTCGTGGAAGAGGTGACGACCACATTCGGCGTCGGGGGATACAGGCAGAAATTGAGCATCCCGTACAAAATAAAGTCCTCCAAGGATTAGTCCCAGTCATTGAAATCGTCGGGGTCTGCTTCCACACAGGGCAATTCCGGGTAAGGGGTCTCCTGTCCGTGACAATGGCATTCGCACTCCCCGTCTTCCTCCCGGCAGCGGCACCTTCCCTCCTGACAATTACAGCCATGCGCTTCATTGTCGGGGTTTACATCATTATTATCAGTCATCGTTTTCATTTGCAGATTCATAAACGGCTACAAAAATACGAAAAATTGTCCGGACAAATGGAGAATCAGGGAATTTCAGTTTTTTTAAGAAGCCGATTGCGTCTATCCCTTTCGACGCTTTTATTTTTTCTCTGTGGCCTTGCGCAGCAGAACGTATTCTCCGGAAGCGGCGGCATTGAGCCGCAGGATGGAGTCATTCCCGATCTCGCAGGTACGAATTTCCGGAAGGATTTTTCGCAACAGCCTCTCCACATCCATGTTGTCGCAAGCCATCAACGTCCAGCAAAGACCGCTTATCGTGAGCGAATCGCCCTTTATCGTGTAACGTCCGCCCATTTCATTGCAGTTTGTCTTGATACCGACGGTGCTGTCTTCATTGAACGTGATATACTGCCGCACATCGGGGGCTATCTCCGACGGGCGGGCATACAGGGAGTCGTTCAGCACGACATTCCTTATATACCATTGTCCGGTGATTGAAATCTCCGGGATAACTGCGGCCGTATCTGCCGCGGAACCGTCTGCGGGTTTTGTCCCCCGTCCTTTGCAGGCGGCAAGCGTCATTGCTGCAACAGCCGCCATAATAAACAGGCTTCTCATATAATATTTCTTTTTTATTCTGCCGGTATCTTCAAAGGTAGCGTATTTCGAGCAAAAACTCATGCAAGGGTTTACAAATAACATATAATTAACATGAAACGCGGCTGCGTGTTTCACTTCATCACAGGAGTTCTGACCGGGGGTTAGACCATAAACCGACGTGCGGGCCTATTCTTTTGCAAAACAATCATATGTCATCAGATAAATCCAACCAGCTGCTTATCCGCGAGGCTATCCGTAAGATCGCCCTCGGCCGCAGCATGGAGCGCATCGGGATGGCTCCGGGCGGCATGTCGGGCGTTGGTACGGCGCGTATGGTTCACGGCTATGTCGCCAAGATCCATAACGACCCCTCGGACGGGGAGTTTGCGGAGTACGGCGGCACCGTCGATGTGGGGGAATACCCCGACGAGACCGCCTCGGCGGAGCCTGTCATCCACAAGGGCGTATTGCTCGCGGCAGCGGTAAACGACGAAGGAGGCTTCCTGCTCGTTCCCACGTTGTTTTCCGACGTGACCATCTTCATGGACTCTGCTACCCGCTACGCTTATGTGGTGAACTTCTCCCATGTGGACATCATCCGGCTCAATGCCCATACGGAGACCACCATCGGTGTTACCGAGACCGAAGAGCTGGATGCGGAATCCGACACCTCTCCGGATTATGACGAACTGGAACCTACGGGCAATGCGACCTCCACCCGGTATACGGCGACCGCCGTTACCACCACCGTCAGGAATGACAAGGACAAGGAGGCGACGACGGTCATCGGGGCGGAGAACATCACCCATACCGTGGACAAGTCGGAAGTCAGGCAGACGGCGGACAAGGTGGTGCAGAAAGTGAACTCCACGACCGTTGCCGTTTCCGACGGCAAGGTGACACTCGGCGACGAAAACGCCACCGAGCCGCTTGTGCTGGGAAATGAACTGGCGCAACTGATGCTCGACTTCCTGACCGAGTGCAGCAAGATCATGACGCCGACGCTGATGGGGACGATGTCGCCCATCAATATTCCCAACTTCACGTCGCTGACCTCCCGTATCCAGAAATTCCTCTCCAAAACCAGCTATACGAAATGAGCGTACAACTCCATCCCGATATCGGACAACTGGACCGATCGAGTCTTTGCTACTCGATCTATTCGCAGTTGTATCACAACTTCTTCAATGTCCAGGAACGCAAGAGCGCGGAAAATCCTTACGGCATCGAGGAGGGCGACGAGACGAGCGTGCGCCTGAAGAATACCGCCTACGGCTTCGCCTCGGCCATCGCCGGAGCCGTAACGGGTGAAGGCGGCAGCGGCGAGGGCGGTTTGCTGCTGGACTACCTCAAGAAGTCCGGCGGGGATATGACGGGCATGCTGCGTGCCGCCTACGGTTTCGAGGCGGGTGTCGGAAACACCCGTATTCTGGAAACCTACTCGACAGAAGAAACGGATTCGGAAGGTGTCGTCTCTGCCGTAGAGCATGGCATCCGCATTACCGGCAACCTGCGGCTCGGCGGCGACAGCCTCTATCTCGGAGAGCGGCAGGTGTTGAAATACGATGCGGAGCGTGCCACCGCCACGCTCGACGCTTCGCATCTCGATATGACTGCCGGAACGGTCTCCTGTTCCGGCGAGTGGCTGTTCGGGGAGCGGGAAAGCGGGGTCTTCATCTCTTCCACGCTGTTGCAGGTCGCAGGGCAGGACGTGTATCATCGGGGCAATGCGAACCTTGCCACGGTGGACTGGACGATGCACGATGGTTCGGTGCAGGGCGACCTCGCCGTAGCCGGGGAGGTCCTGCTCGGCGGGGCGTTGTCCGCGTTGCACGGTGTACGGTTAGGTGACGGCGGAAGAACGCTGCTGACCTTTTCCGGCGAGGATGCCGCCTTGAGCGGGAACCTCTCTTTCGGTGAGGGATTCGGCATACGCATTGACGGCAAGGACGTACTCGTGCGCGAGACAGAGAACCGGATACGACTGGGCAGCATCGGCGGCGATTTGCTCTTAGGCAGCGACGACACTCCCAGAATCCGGCTATTTTCGGGTCTCTCGGATATCGACGGGGACTGCCTGCTCGTCTCACCGTACGGACACGCCTGTTTCCCCGGTTCACTGACCGTGCGGCACGACTACGGTGCCGACCTGCTCTCGACCTACCGGACGGATGCTGCGGACGAAGGAATCATCCTCCACAAACGGCTGCGCATGGGAGGTGCCGACGGATTCCTCATTACGGGGGACCGGGAGACCTTATCCTTGACCTCGGACGTGGAGTACGTCGAAGAGGGCGTACAGACACTTGCCCCGCATGCGACCGCTATCGGGCATTATCCCTCGACAAGCCGTTACGCCCCGCAGAACCGTAAGTCCGAATCGTTCGTCCTCACCACCGATGCGGATTTCGTGACGGTCGGCGTGCCGTTGGAGGCCGCCGGACATGTCGGCATCGACGGCTCCGCAACCCGTTTGGCGAACAGCGTGCTATACTTTACCGAGGAGCTGCGCCTGCAAGCCGTCGTTGGAGGGATCAAACACTACGGAGACAGCCTTTTTACGGGCTCGCTCTCCTCGGAGTTTTTCTCCTCGGGCTTTGCCGGCAACGGCTGGGCCATCTGGCAGAACCGCACGACAGGAAATGTTACCGCCACCTTCGACGAGGTGGTGGCCCGCCGTCGGTTCCGCGCCTACGAGTTCGAGGTGAAGAAAATCTCCGCCGCCAACGGCTCGCTATGGGTGAGCGACAGCTGTTCGGGCGACACCGTAGAAAAGTTGTAAGAGATGTCCGTATTCCGCTATTCGACATATAAGATCCGCATCGACCCCGATTCGAACAAGACACAGGGCTTGCAGACCGGGGATATCGTCCGCAGGCAGTATACCGGGCGCGACCGCGCCGTCTATTCCCTTATGGTCGTACTGGAAGCGGGCGTGGAGACGGTCGGCGACAAGGAGGCGCCCTATTTTATAGGGGCACTGCTGGACGGCGACGAGCCGCAGAACGGCGAACTGCTGGATTTCGTGCGTGTCACCAGCCTGTTCGACAGCTCCCGCAGCGGGGCGTTGTACCTGACCGCTTCGGACGGTGAAGCTCCCTATATGGACGTTATCGACGGCATGGCAAGGGAACGCTCGCTCTGCTATCCCGAAATGGCGGGAGGCATCATGGACGTTCCCGACAAGAGTAAGTACACCGTATCCGGAGATTGCCTTGCGGCGGAGTATAAGGCGGCGGATAACGGGGCTTCGCGTATCGTACGGCTGACGCGTACAGTACAACCCTTCGACAGTACACCTTTCGGCTTGAAACAGACGCTCGAAGAGAGTGTCGGACACCCCGAACGGCTGCTCGTCTCGTTCAAGATTCGGGCTTCGGGAGAACATCCGGGCGTTCCCCTTTCTTTCGGCTACACGAACGGGGAGAAATATGACGCCGAGGATACGGTCGCCGTATCGGATGTGTGGGAGTACAAGCTGTGGGTGCTGACCGTAGAGTATCCGAAACAATATGTCCGCAGCTTCCGGCTGGACCTCTCCGGGCTGCTGACGGCGGAGGGCGACTGGTGCGAGGTGGCCGACCTGAACATCATCCGTCTCTCGTCCCTCACCGCCTGTGCGGAGGTGACGAAAGCCCGCGTCGGCAAGGTCTCGGGCATCACGGACCCCGTGTTTGGCGTGCTGGACGGGTACGGGGCTTACTTCCAGAACCTCTATGCCACGCGTAACGTCAATATCGCCGGCACGCTGACTGCCGGAGACGAGAACGGCTTCTCCTCGACCTTCTATGTCGGCAGAATCCACAAGAATGTCATCCCCGACAGCCTCTCCTGCGCTTTCAGCGGGTCGGTAGCGGTCGAAGCCGCCACTCCTGTCGGAATCGGGAGGTGCGTGCAGGTCACGTCCGACAGCCGTCTTGTCGTGCAGCGTGCCGACTGGCGCGAAGCACGTATCGGCAGCCATTACTGTTTCTCCCTCTGGATAAAGTCCGAAGAGGCGGGAACCGCCCGATTGTATCAGGACGAGCACCTTATCGGGGAGATTCCCGTTCCGGAGGGCGGGGAATGGCACCGCTATAAGACCGCCTTCCCCGTGCGGGATTCCGATGCGCCGGAGATGACGCTGGGGATTGCCTCTTCGGTCTCTCTGCTGCTTACGGCACCGCAGCTGGAAGCCGGGAGGACGGCAACTCCCTATCAGGCGACCGACGAAGTATTGTCCTATACGGAGGATTACGGGGCATGGTTCTCGAAGGGCGGCATCGGCGGCACGATCCAGCATCCGCTGCTCCGCCTGAACGAGGACGGCTCGATCAGCTCCCGCGACGGCTCCTTTGTCATCAATCCCGACGGTACGGGACATTTTGCCGGCGGGCGTTTCAGATGGTCGCAGGACACCATCGAGCTGCGCGATGTGACGATCCGCTGGGAAGACCTCGATGAAGAGGTGCAGAAAGAGCTGAAGCCCCGTTCCGTCTCGCTCACAGGCGGCACGGCATTCCATTTTGCCGATGAACTGACCGCCATGGCTGAACCCGCCGCCATCGACATCATCGCCACGGAGTATAACTTCGAACCGACGGCACGACGTTGGGAATATCAGGCTGCGGACGGGATGTGGAAGGATGCCGGGTGCAACGGCCCGCTGTTTCGCCTCACGCCCGATTTTCACGGCTGGGAGGGGCGCGGGGTGCTGACCCTGCGCTATACGGCAACGTCCGGCGGAGAAGAATATGCGGCGACGCACACTCTCTTCAAACTATCCGATGGGGAGAGCGCCTATACTGTATATGTGGAATCGAAGAACGGCACAACCTTCCGCAGCGGCATCGTCTCGACCCTCCTGAGCGCCCGGGTTTACAAGGGCGGCAAGGAGATTACCGGGCAGCTGCCCGACAGCGCTTTCCGCTGGTACCGCACCAGCGCAGACAGCGCGGGCGATGCCCGCTGGAACTCCTTCCCGCATGAAGGGCGAGAAATAGAGATCACAGGGGAGGACGTGTGGCGCAAGGCCGTTTTCGATTGCGAAGTGGAAATAACAAATAACCGATAATCTATTATGGCAGTAAAAGTAGCCCGCGGGCAGGTCACCATCATCGACCAGAACGACGCGGTATCGTTGCAGGCATTCATCGGCTCCTCGCAGCCCCTGACACAGGTGTACAACAGAGACAACAATGCCTATGCCCCTTCGTGGGCGGCTTCTCCCTATCTGGTACTTACCCCTTCGCTCTTCGTCAGCGGTCAGGCGGCGACCGACCAGATCACCTCGGTAGGCAATGCCGCGACGCTTACGGCAGGCGTGAAGAGCGGCTCGGCCAAGTGGTACAAGAACGGTACGGCGATCGTCTCCGGACAGGACAGCTGCACCATCGGCGCGGCATCGGCCAAGTATGCCCTTACCGTCAAAGCCAACCACATGACCGTTTCCGCTCCGCAAGTGCGTTATACTTTCGAGGCGGTTTACATCGACGCCAACGGGCTGGAGATTCCGTTCCGGGCGGAGATTCAGTTCACGCAGCACCTGAACGCCGGAGCGATGATCGCCGCCGTGGCGTATGCACCCGACGGCATCGTATTCAAGAACGACGAGGTGGCGACGCTCAGGGCGCATTGCGACCTGTGGCGCGGAGCCTCTATCGACACGACGAACGTCACCTACGCGTGGGGCATCAAGGATTCGGCGGTATTCGCGGGCACGACACTGACAGCTGCCGCGGCAGCCGGAGCCACGACCATAACGGTCGCTTCGGTAATGAACATGGAGGCGGGAGGCAGGATAACCATAGGATCGGCACAGTACACCATTTCGGCAGTCAACGCCTCCACGAAGGTCGTGACGCTGACCTCCGCACTGAGTGCCGCAGCCGCATCGGGAGCCGCCGTTTCGTGTCCCTACTACAACTCCATGCTGGGTGCCGGCTGGGCATGCCTTACCTCGACCAATCCTCGGGGCGTGACGGCAGGCTGGACGACAAACGAAATCACGATTACGGCAGATGCCGTTCTCAACTTCGAGACCTTCAAGTGCGCCATCAAGGATACGGACACCTCGGCGGGCAACGCCTCGGCGAACAAGGTCGTCTGCGACATCATCTCCTTCACGGATATGTCCGACCCCATCACGGTTGATCTGGTCAGCCAGAAGGGGTTCACCATCAAGAACAACGGCAATGACGTGGATGCCAAAGCCGTGTTATATAGGGGCGGTGAGGAAATCGACACGGGCGGGACAGCTTATACCTATACATGGAAACTGTGGAACTCTGCCGGGACTTCCGTCGTGAAGACCTACACGGGAAAATCCATCACGGTCTCGAAAGCCGATGTGACGGGGAAAGGCGTGCTGATGTGCGAGGTATCGAAATAAACGACATGTCTTACAACGAATACGAGGGTGCCAAATACTTTTTGGGACACCCTCATTGCGTCTGACGTGTTTCCCGACAGGAAAGTCAGTCTCTTGGCATGGATTTCACGATCCCGCTCACGGGGTCGAATTGTACGGCGGCATTGTTGAACAGCCGCTCGATATGCCCGCTGCGGATCATTTCGGAGGTCGGCAGACAGTGAAGGACGGGCGTATCGATAAGGGCTATTCTGTCACTCAGCGAGAGGGCTATATCCAGTTCGTGAGTGGAGAACAGAATGCATTTGCCCTCAGCATGCGCTAACCGTGCGAGCAGGGAACACAATTCGTAACGGTTGGGCATGTCAAGAAACGAGGTCGGCTCGTCCAACAGGATGACGGGCGTTTCCTGAGCCAGAGCACGGGCTATCATAATGCGCTGGCATTCACCGTCCGACATCTTATCCATCGTGCGGCCGGCATACGCCTCCATTCCGACCGAAGAGAGCGACCGCATGACGATTTCCCTATCTTGAGGCTGCATGCGGCCGATCCAGTTGGTGTAAGGGGCGCGGCCGATAGCCACGACATCCTCGCACCGCAGGTTGGCGATGCGTGTGCGCTCGGTCGTGACAAATGCCAGTTGCCTTGCCTTCTCCGGAGTTCTCATGTTTGCGATACAATGTCCGTCGAGCAGGATTTTACCGCAATAATTATGATTCAGTCCGGCTATGGTACGGAGAAGTGTAGATTTCCCCGTGCCGTTCCTGCCAATAAGGGCAGTCAGCTGTCCTCTTTTGAAAGAGGCATCGACCTTATCGAGAAGCCTCTTCTCTGCGTAGCCTATGGAAAAATCGCACAGTTCTATCATACCGTCATCGATTTATTGCGTAAAACCACCCATACGACTATCGGGATTCCCAGCAGTGCGGTAATGGCATTTACGGGCAAAGTGAACATTTTGGAAACGATATCGCAAAGAAGCAATACCGCCGCCCCCGAGAGAAGGGTTCCCGGCAGGAGCACGCGGTGGTCGGCCTCGCGGAAGAGCATCCGCACGACGTGAGGCATGGCAAGACCGATGAAGCCGATCGGGCCGCAGAAAGCCGTTACCGTGCCGGCCAGCAGCGTCGTCGAGAGAAACAGCAGACCGCGCGAACGGCGGATATTCAGTCCCATCGTTACGGCATATTCCTCGCCGAAGAGCAGGAGGTTGAGCGGTTTGATCGTCCATACGGCCAGCAGCAACCCGACGATGACCGACGGAAGGAGGATGGCGAGCTGCGGCACCGTCACGTCGCCGAGCGACCCCATCGTCCAGATGACGAACGCCTTTAACGCCTCCTCTTTGCTCAGATATTGCAATATCTGCACGACAGCGCTCACGCCTGACGAGAACATCATACCCAAAATCAATATCACCATAATGTCCTTTATGCGGTGTCCGACGGCAGCGATTACGAGCAGCACGACGGCCGCACCCAGCCAAGCCGCTCCGGCGATGCCTATCGACGAGCCGACGCCTGCCAGCACCACGAGCGCCACGCCGAGGCTTGCACCCGAGCTGATGCCCAGCACGTAGGGGCCGGCCAGCGGATTGCGGAACAATGTCTGCATCTGCAAGCCGCTGACCGATAGCGCCGCCCCGGCCAGCAGAGCCACAACCGCCTTTATCAGCCGTATGTTCAGTACGATTTTCGCCGTAGTCCGCGGGCAGTCGCCGCCCGTCAGGGCCGCCCATACGTCGCCGACGGGAATGCGAACCGCGCCCACAGCCAAATCCAACAGGAAGAGGCCGACCGTAAGCACGGACAACGCGGTGAACAGGATGACGGGGCGTGAACGCATCTATTTCAGTTGTTTGTAGTATACGAAATCTTCTTCGACCAACTCGGGGTGGAATATCTTCACGAGGTCGCGCAGAAGAAGGTCGGGATTCACGACGGCCGATTCGTAGTAGTCGTTGCCTCCGGCGGCATTGGTGCGGGCGTTGTTGTTATAGACATAGCCGTTTCGGACGCAGCGGGTATCGGCGAACTTCGGGCAGGCGGCTTTCAGTTCGTCGAGTGTGTTCGCCATGCCGACGTTCAGCCACATATCGGCCTCCGAAGCGAGCAGGTATGCCTCCTCCAAGTCGATAGGCGTCGAAGAGTTGCCCGTGTTCTTCTTGTAGATGTAGTCGCCTCCGGCGTCGGTAATCAGCCGCACGGCATAGTTTTCCGTCGAGGGCATGAACCACGAATCGCCGTAGGGCGTATTGAGCATGACCGACGGGGCATCGAGAACGGCACCGGACACTTTCTGTTTCAGCGCATTGTATCGGATCGGAATATCCGCGAATACCTTTTCGCCCTTCGCGCGTTTCCCGACGACCTCCGAAAGCGCCACCAGCCATTCGGCTTTGCCCAGCGGAGATTCTTCGAGATAATCGCCGACATACATGAACGGGATGCCGAGCTCCTTGAGTTTGCTCTCCATCGCACTGGCCCCGTTCACGCCGAAAAGCAGCACAAGGTCAGGGTCGAGCGACAACAGAAGTTCATAATTGATATTTCCCTCGTAACCCACGTCGCCGATGCTGTCGCGGCGTGCCTGAATGTCGGGATTGGAGATATAGTCGAGTCCCGAAACGCCGACCACACGTGCCGTCTCGCCGATGGCGTCGAGCATGGCGATATGGGTCGAGGACATCGCCACGATGCGCTGCGCATCCCCTTCGAGGACCTGCCCGTCGAAACCCTCGGGAACGGGTTCCCCGTTACGGGAGATGAACAACCGGGTGGTGACGCTATCCGCGCCCTGCCACGGATTCATGACGGAAACCAGCACGCTCTGTCTGCCGTCTGCTCTTTCAATCTTGAATCCCGAGGCATATTCGGGAGCGTAAAGCTGTTTGTTGAAATCGGCAAGTTGGGAACTCTTGCCACGACAGCCTGCAAATGCCAGCGCAAGCAGCACCATCAGGCTCAAATTCTTTAATACTTTCATATCATTACCTTATTTACGTTTACATTATTTTCTGCTTTTCCCGAATTTCGGGGTGATGCCGATGAAGAACTCGAAGTTGATGCCGGGCATAGGACGCGACAGCACCGAGAGATAGTCCTCGTTGAACAGGTTATTGACGGCAAGTTTCAACTGTACATCCAGCGGTTTGAACGACAGCATTTTCTCCAGTGAGATATTGCTCATGAAATACCGGGGCAGGTGGCCTGTCAGCGTGTAATCGTTGCTCGACATGGTGAAACGTTCCGAGTAGTAAGCCCACTTGTAGAGGAACGCCCACGTCCGCCATGACAGCCGTCCTGTCAGCGAGGCGGAGTGCTCCGGCACGTAAGGCAGTTGTTTTCCCACCGACTGGTCGGCGGGCGACATCTTTTCGCCCTCGTTGATGGAGGGGGTCCACGAATAGGAACCGTTCAGGTCTATCAGCCAGTCCTTTGCCGGCTGCACGGCAAGGTTGGCCTTCACTTCGACACCGTAGGCATGGACTTTCTTCACGTTGCGCGGCGAGAAGAACCCCTTGGTCGTCGGCAGCCAGATGATCCAGTCGTCGATGTAGGAGTCGAACCAGCTTGCGCTGCCGCCCAGTTTATATACCCCCTTTTTGCCGACATCGAAACTCACTCCGGCGTCATAGCTGAAGCCGTGTTCGTTTTTAAGGTCGGGGTTGCCGCCCGGCAGAAAGTAGAGGTCGTTCAAAGTCGGAAAACGATAGTTGCGCGATACGGAGGCTTTCACCATCACGTTCCCTTTGCGCGAAATCAGTCCGTCGATGAAGAATGCCGGGATGAGCGGAGCCCATTTGTCGCCCGACATCTCCTCGCGCAAGACCAGCGACAAGCCCAACGGCTCGACAGGCTGCCATTTGGCCGATACAGAACCGGAGAGCTCGACACGCCCCTTGTCATATCCGACGACGGCTTTGTTGCCATCCTGAAGGATGATGTTCTTGTCTTCGCTGCGCACGAGATGCTGGTACACGGATACGTTCGAGGTGAAGAACCATTTCCTGCCGGGCGAGTATTCCGCTTCCGCCTGTCCGTAGAACGTGTTTATCTTGCTCCGCGAACGGGTCATGGAGGCCCAGTTGTCCGGCGCCACCTCACGACGGTAGTCGTAGGCCATCCACGTATGGATATAACCGCCTTTCACGCCGACTTTCCATTTCTCTTTGATATGGTCCCATGACAGGACACCACGAAACGTCTGCTCCCGCTGGCGGTTCTCGAAGGCGGTCTCATCGCCGTAATCGGTCGTGAGCATCGGCAGTTCCCGGTTGGAGTTGATATACCATGCGTTCAACCCGAAACGGTCGCCTTTCAGGGTGTTGTAATATACCTCCTGCAACAGGTGCAGGTCCTTGAACGAACCCGATCGGTTGCGTTCCTTGGGATGATACTGTCCGATGATGTTCTTCTCCTCGTCGTAGATATTTATCTTCTTGTCGTGGTTGGTGTACTTGTAATCGTTGGGCGACGACGAATAGACCGCGCGGGTCGAGACCTGCCATCGGTCGCTGCCGTAGGTGAAGCGGGCGAACTCGTCGAACGTGCGGAACGACCCGATGCCCTGCACGTATTGGGCATGGAAGCCCTCGCCGACCTGCGGCGTAGTACCGAGTTTGACAAGTCCGCCGAGTCCGCCGCCCGTTTCATTCACCGACGACGTGCCATGAAGCAGCGAGGCCTGATCTATGAAGTAGGACGGTATGGTGGAAAAGTCGGTCATACCCAGCATGGGATTGTTGATGCGCATGCCGTTCCACGTCACCTGCGTGTGGCTGGGCGACGTGCCGCGGAAAGCAACGGTGGAGAGCGTGGCGCGTCCGTAACTCTTGACGAACACGGACGAATTGAACGTCAGAATGTCGGCCATCGATAAGGCAATGTTCTCTTTCAGTGCGAGCGAGTCGAACTTCGTCTTCTGCACGCCGATTTCTTTCATCGGGCGTTTGCCCCACACCGTGACCTCGTCTATCTGGTGGATGCGTCGTGTGATTCCCTGCGCGGACAATACGGACGGACAGACGAGCAGTAGCGAGAAAAGTATGTATTTCGTATAAATCATTTGATTCCGTTTTTAGGGTGGGTATTCGCGGAAAAATGTACCGTGGAGGATGCCGGCACGGACGTTTGATGCGGGTCGAACCCATTCTCTTCAAGCAGTTGTCCGTATTCTTCCTCGAACGAGATCTCCTGATGGATTGTATGCTGCTCCTCGATGTGCCGTCTGAGCCGGTGAAGGTCGCTGAACGACACGCTGAACGAGTCGAATCCGGCAGCCCAACCGGAGAAGTCGGCATATTCCGGGGTTTTCTGGTATACCGTTCCCGTGGCGCCTTTCACCTTGTTCACGATCTTGCTGAAATCCCCGGAATTCGGAATCTCGACAAGTACATGCACGTGGTTGAGAAAGGCATTGGCGGCATGTACGCGGCAACCTTTCCCTGTAAAAATCCGTGTCATCCGCTCGAGCATCAATCCTTTTCCCGTTGTCGGAATCGTCATCTTGCGTCCTTTGGTAACGAAGATGAGATGGTATAGGTGTCGTATCCTGCCCATCACTTCCAACAAAATGCGCCGGGGATTATCCCGACATAGAATTCATCGATCAGTTCACCTTCGGACGAGTAGCGGTAGACAATGCCCTGCTGCTGGTAGTCGATGGCATCGGCCACGTAGACATCGCCACGCACGGGGTCGACGGTCAGGCCGTAATAAATCGTACCGCTGTATTCGAGGAACGGGCGCACGGGAACACGTTCCGCATCCACGTCCATCGACCATATGTCCTTGTTGATCCAGTAGAGCTTGTCGCCCGTACCGTTGAGCTGCACCTCCGAAGGCCAGTCGCCCATCTTGAACTTGAACTGCTTCTCTACGGTGAACGTCTCGGCATCGATGCGGTAGAGAGACGGGGCTTCGTAGCCGTAGGGCGAACCCTCGTACCCACCGTCGGTGATCGTCCACATCTTGTGGTTCTTGTCCATTACCAGCGAGGTGGGCTGGATGCCGACTTTCAGTTCTTCTACCACCTGATCCGTTTCGGTATCGATCTTGATGATGCGGTTTTGGTACGACCAGCAGTTGCAATAGACATATTTGCCATACTGCACCATCTGCTCCGTGGAGCCGCTTTCCATCGTCATGTCCGGCACCTGGATGTAACCGGTGATTTCATATTTCTTGGGGTTGATGATGAAGATGCGGTTGTCCCACAATTGGGTGACATAGGCTTTCTCGTCGCTGAGGAAATGGATATAGCGCGGCGAAGTCAGGTTCGTGATGCGGCCCACCTCTTTGAACGTATTGAGGTCGATGGCGAAAATCACGTGGGAATTGTTCACCACGACCCAGCCCTTATTGTCGTGGATGCACATCGATTGCGCCACGTCGCCCAGCTTCATGCCGTTGGCACGGAAGAACACTTCATTCTGCACCTGTTGGGTTTCGGGGTCGTAGTACGACAACGTGGCATTGCCGTACTGGAAGTTGCCCTCGTTGGTGATGAACAACCCGGCTCCGGTAGCGTTGAAATCTTCCACCGCATCTCCGTAGTCCCACTCCATGCAGCCCGCCAGCAACAGCGGCAACCCGCATAGAAGAATGATATGTCGTATCAGATGTTTCATTGGCTTGTTATAAACGGGAAAGAGTACCGGTCTTTCGGCCAGTACCCTGTTCCCTTGTAAAATAATGGGTGTTACTGCTGGGTATAGCGACCGGCTTGCATATCCTCGTAGGTGGGGTTATAACCGCAATTGGTTACAAGCCAGTCTTCTTTCTTGATTTGCTCTTCTTCTACAAAAGATTTGAAGAACGTATAATCAACAAACCGTGTCAACCGGATAAATCGAACTCCTGAGAGTTTTGTTAAAGTTGGCATATTGAAAGTCGTAAGCGATGCTGCATTTGCAGCACAAAGTGTTCCATCAATGGCCTGCAATTTGGGGCATGAAATAGTTTTTACGGCACGAACAGTCATACCAACACCCCCGACATGTTCCAATGACGGAAATGTAAAATCTTTATTTGATGCCATAAAATCTAAAGAACCATATAAAATATTATTAATCACCCCTTCTTTGATATATTGAGGATTGCTTGAACAACCGACTGACTTTAAATTCGTAAAATCATAATCATAGTTAGAAACAGCGTTCAGATTACCGATAATACATAACTGACCTCCGACAATTTCCAATTTCGGGAACGAGATATTGTTTGCCATTGTAGTTTCGATGCTTAAATATCCATCTACACTTACCAAGTTAGGGGCTGAAACGCCTTTTTTTGAACCTCTTATAATTTCCATATTCCCGTAAACTCGTTCAAATTGGAATACAGGATCTGTTGTCATATTGCTAGAATACTTAAAATTCTTAATACTCTTAAAATTCAATTCTGGATCTATTCCAACACTTGAACCGGTAATACCGCTCGGAGCTAGAAACATGCTAACTTGCGACATATCCTCTTTTGTGATAATTTTTGAGAATATAGTCCCGTCTGTAATAGAAATTAAAGGTTCGTTATCCTCAAAAGGTACAAAATTTACTTTGCTCAAATCTAAAATTCGATCAGAACACTCCAATAAACGCAGCAAGGTCAGTCCTCCGAGTTGTTCTAATTTACTCCAATCCGGCAATTTTTTCAAGACTTGGAATTTAGATATTGTCAATGTGCCTTTAACAATCGACAAGTTAGACAGTCCATCTATTTCTTGTAATTTATTATTTCCCGTAGATGTAAAAGCATCGGACGCAATATAACTGGAAACGAGATTAAGGTCGCCGTTTACTACCGATAATTCCGGCAATGAAAGGGTCTCCAACGGAATCGGTATAGAAGCAAAATCCACACTTCCAACTTCTTGTAATTTCGGAAATTCCAAAGAAATCATTTTGCCTAAATTATTAACCCCTAAGCGACCGTTTACTTTTGTCAATTCAGGAATTCTCAAAGATGTGATTTCTCCTCCTGGTTCTCCGTCACTTGTCAGACACTGGAGATCAAAATCCTTTACGACAGTGGTTAATTTAGGGAATTCAAAACTTTGTAGAGATGAAGTCCTGAATATTATATTTCCATCAATCGTTTCAAGGTTGTCGAATTGCACATATGCTACTTGATTGTTGCAGACAACGATGTCGCCAGTAATATGCTGCAAAGATCTCATACTGACCATCTGCAATTTACTGTTGGTCGCAAAGGCAGTTTCAGTTCCTATTTGCAAACCTCCAATTGAAGTGATATTATCAAGTCCCGTAAGATCTTGTCCAACATAACTTTTCCGAATGATGATGTTTCCTTCGACTTCCTTCAATATTTTTAATGCGGCGATATCCGACAATTCTTCTGCATCCTCAGCATCCGACCCGATAATCAAATCACCTTTGATAACCGTTACGTCCGTATCAATGAAAGCCGTAACATCCGCTGTTGTCTTCAATTCCACATCCCCTTCATAGCGAATCTCGTCTTTAATGACTTTATATGTATAATCATTCGCTTCTCCATTGTAAGAGGTTACACGAAACGTTCGTTCCGTATCCCAGTCAGTAATGCTTGCCGGATCGGGAATAATTGTTGCCGAGGATGTGTATTTGAATTCGACTTGAGCATTATTTAACGAAACAGTATATGGAACTGTTATGGTAATTATATTGTCAATTATTTCCGCTGTATAGGATTGACTTGCCACAGTCATCACGACTGATGTGATAAAATTGTCATCGGCATCAGCAGGACTTTCTGGAGTCTGATTATCTTCTGAACATGATAAAAAAAGAAATGGGGCAATGAATAGTAAAAGCCAAAACTGTCTCATATTATTGATTATTAGTTATTGATAAGTCTTCAAATGAAAATACTTCTGTGGATATCTCTCCAAGCCAACCACTTTTCGATAATACTCCACACTGAACTTTGATAAAGTCTATATATTGCAATTTTACTGGAGTCCCGTCATGATATATTGCATTGGCTATTTTGAATCCGTTGCGCTGACCGCTACCATCAATGACATTTCCTCCTACCAGATTATCTGAACCCATATTATCCACATACCCCCACTCATAAGCGTTATTCGCCCAATATCCTGTAACGGGATCTTGATTGTTGCGAGGAGTCAGACGCGTCCCATATAATGTATAGCTATCTTCTTTAATCCAATTGGGATAATAATATTCTTGGCCATGGTATGCATTCATATCGACAGAACCTGAATTACCTTCACTATCTACCCACGGAGTATGTGCTCTGGGTGCAGGTCTATAGTAAGTTACTTCGTAGTCTTGTATTGTACCATCGATGCCGGTTTCAGATCCTTTTAATTCATACCATTCATCGTCTGGCTGGCCATTGCCATTTATATCTTGCATTACCCAAACAATGCCCGGCTCATTTGAGCCACCGCTCGAACTGTTAAAAGCATTTCCTTGTATTGCAAAATCGTATTCTCGGCCACTCGGAGCAATACTATGGTCAAAACCGATGATGATATAACCACCGAAAGATCCCAGTGAAACATGCGCTTTTTTGTTCAATCGTTTCGTTGCATACTCTATGGCTTGTTGGGGCGTCGTTTCATTTCCTATAAATCCGGTATTTTGGGATAACTCATTAATAAACTGTCCGGGAGCAGGAATGAATTCATAAACCTTATCCCAAATACCTGAACTTGTCGCTGTCGCTTGCCGATAGCGTTCTTGTTCCGTTTTTTCTTCACAAATAACCTTAACTGTCGTTGTAATTGAAGTATTACTACGTGTTATGTTACGTGAAAGTGGCTGTGTGTTGGGCATTTTTTCTGTAACAGTAACAGCAACGAAATATTCTCCAGGAGTCGTCGGCGTGAATTTAAAAACCCTGTCGGTAGCGGCTTCCATAATTTTTCCATTGACCTGCCATTGATACTGTGGATAATCGAAATATTCCAGCAAAGGCCGCAAATATACAGGACGCCCTGCAAAAGTATAACGATCCGTAGAAGTTTGTGTATAGGATGGTGTCGGAAACCGTACGGAATAAGGCATTGTTTCCACAACTTCTACGTCGAAATCACGGATTGTTTCTCCGTCTATATTGGATGCCCGGATTGTTATCGAATATGTACCGAGTTCTTTTTCGTGAAACGTATATGCTTTTTCTGTTCCGACGATTTCTCCATCGCGTACCCATTCAATTCTAAAATTTTCAAGATCGTCATGTTGAATATCTGGAGATAAAATATAATCCGTGTTTTGAGGCACTTTTAATCCTTTAGAGGGGATTATGATTGAAATTGTAGGTGGAGTTAACTCCAATACTTCTACTTTTAACTCTTCTTCCGCATAACCCTCTGGTGTATCAACTCGCAATTTGATATATAGATGTTGTTCCTGATTCCATGTATACTTCAATATTGATTCAGATGAAAGAAGTTTTCCATCTACTGTCCATGCATAAAGTGCATTATTCGCATATTTATATGTCGGGGCAATTGTCAGTTCACGCCCAACTTTGATAGTGTAAATGCCAGTCTCACTATCGAGTTCAATTATAGGAGCTTGTTTTATTTCTTCAGTAATTACATCGTTCTTATTACAGCTTGTAATAAAAAACAAAAGTACAAGAATACTAAATATGAAAGCCTTCATAATAAAAAAGGCATAGAACTGAAATCAGTTCTATGCCAAACTATATTAAATTGTTATTCTATTGTAACGTCGTCTATACAAAGATACGCCGGAGTATTGAGTCCATATATAGGATCGACATCAGATCCTTCAAAATTGAATTTTACACTTTGCACATCCGCTACATTAATATCCCAATATGTCCATGTAGTTACGGGGGACACTGTTGGTTTATCATATCGGTAGTCGGCCAACAATTTCGATACAGTGGTGATCAAATTTCCATCTACGTCATAACATTCGATGTTGACTTGGAAATATCCTATATTGTTGCCGTCAGAATCTTTCAGATTACTCAACGGTGTTGCAACACCCGATGTTCCGAACTGATTACCATTTATAATCACACCATAGGTATATGCTGTGTTACAATACCATAAACCCTTGAATTTGCGAGGGGAGTCAAAATAGAATTCAGGTTTGGCCATCCACTCCGTATTTCCGAAATCAGAGTAGCCGTATACAACAGCAAAATTGGAACCGCTGTGACCTGCCCCTGTATTGGCCCCATCTGTGGATGCTGTATTATAGACACTACATTGATTCTCCCAAGTATACCACCAATTAGTTCCAGAAGTCTTGCCGGCAGCAGAATCAGAACGATAATTGTATTTCGACAACGCAATGGCACCACTGGAAAATTCAGTATACGCTCCATAAGAATTGGTTACAGTATTCATGTCGGAGACAAACACAAAATCGGGATCGTATATTTCCCTGATTTGGTTCTCTGCAGTATATCCATAAAGCGTGTAGTAGTTCTCTGCTTTAGGCGAAACCGCCATGAATGTTTCATCGAAGTCATCGAATGTAATGGTTGTAGTGCCATCATCATTAAAGTTGGCTCGGGTTTCGGGAGTTACTGAATCAGTTTGAGGATTCATCAAAAAGTCATCGTCTGAATTACAGCCGGTGAACAGGGCGGTTGCCGTCAACAGGAAAGCTCCCGCCAGAAAGCGTAAATTTCTTTTCATAGCTTACTTGTTTTTTAATAAAACATATTTTTAACAAACACAAAAAATCCCGTTCGCGCAGGTTTACACGAACGGGATTATGTTTGTCTTCAAATATGAGAATGACTCCTACGGCATTCCGTATCTGATCGCAACCCGATTTTCTCCCGCGGGTGTAAATCCTTTTCCGGTCATGGCAGGTCTTCTGACTCGTCCCAGTCGTCGCGCCTTCCCAGCATTACACCAGTGGCAGGTTGCGGCAACCTTGAGGGGACTTACAGCAGCGGGTACTGTCCCGGATTCTCACCGGATTCCCTTTTCATCCGTGGCGGCGAACCGCCCGGAACCATTTCCAATTACAAAAATACAAATATTTTTTATAATAATATCATTTACACGAAAAAAAATCCGCAACCTGCCGGAATCATTCCGCACTATACTTTCAGAAAAAGGTTTCATGGCAAAGATTCTCATCGCCCGGGGACAGGCGACCATCTATGTCCAGAAGGACGGGTATACCATAACCCAGTCTTTGGGTGAATACGTGTTCCCCGCGGATGACACGGGGAAGATTCTCTCGTCCGTCACTCTCACCTCGACCGTACGGGTGATGTGCGGGGACGAGGAACTCACGGCCTTTACCATCGGTGCGGTGGGTAAGCCGGCGGGATTCTCATCCGTTACCGTCAATAACGGCACGAAGACCTTAACCTACGTTATCACCGCCGGTACGACGACCCTCGCCGACCACGGAACAATAGATATTCCCGTGACAATTTCCGGTATTGTCTATCATCTGTCGTTCGTCTGGTCGAAAGCCAAGGCGGGTATCCCGGGCAAGGACGGGGTCGATGCCGACATGCTCGACTGGGTCAAGGAGTGGAATACGGGTAAGACGCTCATCAACGGCAACACGGTCATCACCCCCAAACTCTTTGCGGGCACGAAAAACAGCGACGGCACCGTCTCCGGGATAGCCATAGGCTCGTTTACACTCAATACGAAGACCTCCTCGGGAACGATCGCCGCAGAGGCGGTAAACGGCATCTATGGATTTAGGGATGGCTACAAAACCTTCTATGTAGATAACGGCGGTAACGCCCAGTTGGGTTATGGCGACCAGTATGTCAGGTATAACGCCACGACAGGCAAGGTCGAGTTCGGCAGCGGAGTGAGTCTGAACTGGGTCGGTGCGACCTACATCGACAAGGACGGCGTCTTTACCGGAACACTCTCGGCCGATACGATTAAGACGATTTCCATCAGTGCTTCCCAGATCACATCGGGGATTATCGCTGCGGCACGCATCGACACGGCGGCGTTGAAAGCCTCCTTGATTACCGCCGGAAACATCGAAGCTCTGACCTTGAACGTTACAAAAGGGAAAATCGGCGGCTGGACGGTGGATGCCGACTCCCTTTACCGGGGTACGAAGAACAACACTGTGGGGAGCTGCACCTCTGCCGCAGGTAGCATTACGCTCGGCTCGAACGGTATCCGGGGCTATAAATGGCGGCTGGATGCCTCGGGAGCCGGAGCGGTCGCGGGCGGCAACATCGCGTGGGACGCTTCGGGCAACGTCACGTTCGCCTCGACGGTCAGTGCCTTGTGGACGGCACCTATCGGCTCCCTCACCACGGCTTTGGGCGGCAGCGGCTATCCCAAGCTGACGAAGATCACGGCCGACGGAATCTATACCGGCAGTATCACCGCCTCGCAGATTACCGCAGGAACCATCTCCGCCGACCGCATAGCGGCAGGCAGTATAGCGGCCTCGAAGCTCGATGCCGCCAGCATCAGGTCCTCCATCATCAACACGGACTATATCAACGGCCTGAGCTGTACCTTCACCAAAGGAAAAATCGGCGGCTGGATGATCGGGGCTTCGGCCCTCACTGCCACGCATATCTCGATAGACAGCGGCAACAGACGCATCGCGGTGTACGGGGCCAATTCGGGTGTCGCTAGCGGGCAGCGGGTGCAGCTCTACTACAACAGCGACACGGACTTCGGGCTCTATACCACGGACAGTGCAGGGTACTGCGTGGCACAGCTGGGTTCGAGCAACAGCATAGCCGGCTGGACGATCGACACGACTTCCATTCGCAAGGGCAACGTGTCGCTGGGCAGCGACGGCTCGATCATCAACTCCACGAAATGGAAACTGAACAACGACGGTTCGGGGCAGATCGCCTCGGGCAACATTGCATGGGACACTGCCGGGAACGTTACGTTCGGGGCTTCCGTATCGCTGCAATGGAAGAACGACATCGAAGCGGCCAAGGTTACGAACTTCGGCTATCGATATTACAAGAAACTCATCATCAACGGCGACGAAGCGACCTATTATCCAGTCGTTTTCAAAGGTGGCGACCAGAACATCAAACGTACCATTCTCGTCCGTCGGGGATATGCCGAGCAGGCTCCGGTCTCGTGGAACACATCCACGCACAAAGGAGGTCTGATCGTACTTATCAAAACCAACTTCGGCGGTTGGGGTGGCATTGCCTATTCATGGGATATCTATGACCTTTCCGAGACCTACTGCCGGATGTTCGCCGGGGCGCAGCTGTGCGGCAACTACTGCATGTTCGCCGTCTTCCTGCGTGGCGGCGGCGATACGGGTGCCGTGTACCACCTCTACTCCGACCAGCCGATAGAGAGCAGCAGTTATAGTCCTTCGCCGATTCCGGCAGCTCCGCAAATCGCTTACGGCAACGACCTTATCTTCCAGAGCGGTTCCACACAAGCCTATGCCCCCGCGCCGCGCACCCTCACGGCTGCCGTCGAGGAGGAGATCCGCCGCCATCGGTTCATTGCTCTGGCGCAAAGCACGGACAGCACGCTTGCGGCGCACCCGCTGACCTATATCGGCTCGACAGGGATTTACACGGGCACCCTTACCGCGGCGCAGGTCAACGCCGTGGCGATCGATGCCGGCAGTATCAAGACGGGAACACTTTCGGCAGACCGTATCGCCGCGGGCAGCATCAGCGCCTCGAAACTCGATGCCGTGGGTATCAAGTCGTCCATTATCAATACCGATTACATCAACGGTCTCAGCTGCACGTTCACGAAGGGCAAGATCGGCGGTTTCTCCATCGGCAGTGACAACATGACCATAGGGAACGTCGGAGCTGTGGGTGCCATCCCGTTGCAAATCCGTTCCGCCTCCACGGGCAGCGGTTACTGGTACACGGGAGCCTACAAGCCGCTGGGTATATGCCTTACGTGGTATCAGAGCAGCAATGCAGGGCATATCGTCCTCGGGCAGGTGGCGGCATCCGGCAACAGTGTCAAGACCGGATTCATAGGTCTTCAGATGATGTCATGGGACAATCTGGAATACTTCTGCCTCTCGGTGAACTATACCAAAAGCGGCAGCAAGGAGGTATACAACCGTATCGCGGGGTGGGCCTTCGACCACAACCATATCTGGAAAAACAACATCTCGCTGGGCAGCGACGGATCTATCGCCAACTCCACGAAATGGAGTCTGAACAACGACGGGTCTGGGCACATAGCCTCGGGTAATATCTCATGGAATGCCGCCGGCACGGTTACCTTTGCCGCATCCGTATCCGCCCAGTGGACTACGGGCATCACGACGGCGCAGGAACTCGCTTCGGCCATGGCGTTCGGGAAGATGCTCTACCGCGACCCGACTTTCTGGAACGGAAACAACGGTGTCGTGGTTTACAACAACTCCCAGAACGGTATGGTGACCGTTACCCGGCAGCAGGATGCCACGGCACCCAATGACAGCAAGTATGTCCTGAAAATCCAGACCAGCGGCAGTGCCAGCCCCCGCAACGGAGGCTTCTATTTCGGGGCGAAATGCGGTTACCGCAAGGTGCTCGTCGCCCGCATTATCGCCAAGATCCCCGCCGGCAGAAATCTCTGTTGGGCGACGAACAGCGTCGGCACGGGAGGTTCGCACCGGTGGCTTACGTCGAACGCCGGCACGGGCGACTGGAAAGAATACGTCTACAAGGTCGTGTGCGGCACCGCCGATTTTTCCAGCACCCATTTCTTCTACGTGGACGGCACGCAGGGGACTTCCGATACGCCTGTCATCTGGTATGTGGCCTATGCCACGGTCTTCGACCTTACCTCCACGGAGAAATACACGACCACCATCGATGCCAACGGCATTTACACGGGAACCGTACGCGCCAACCAGATTATCGTGGATTCCGCCCTGACTGTCGGAGGGAGCAGCTATAACGGCAGCATCTCCGTCAAGGATGCGAACAATAGCGTAAAGGTCACGCTGGACAGGAACGGTATCACGGCCGTGAGCGGCAAGATCGGCGGCTGGATTCTCGGAACAAGCGCCCTGACCGCTTCGGCTCCGGCCTCGGGGCACCGCATCGTTATGGGGGCTTCAGGATATATTTACCACGACAACCCTTCCACCGGAGTAAACTATTGGGCGCTGAACACGGACGGTTCCGCCACGTTCGGGTGCGGGAAAATCTCCTTTGCCAATGACGGATCGGGTTATCTGGCCAACCAGAATATCAAATGGGACGCCTCGGGAAATGTCACGATGACGGGCACCATCAACGCCAATGCCGGCACCATCGGGGGATTCGTCATCGGTCAGGGGCGCATCGGTTCGACGGCGACAGGAACCGGCTCAGGCGGCGGCCTTGCCATCTACGACGACCTGTTCCGCGTGGGGGACACCATTTCGTATGTCCTGTTCGGCAGCAACACCATACCGGCATCCGCCGGCGGATCATGTGCCACCGGACGTATTGTGAACAACAAGGTGAACAGCATCTTTAATAACAACTACGGGCTTTATATCGATGTCAAAAACGGTAACCGTAACTACGGAATATGGTCCAATGCCTCTGTTATAGCCCCTGCCTGCATCGGCAACAAGATCAAGAATGTCTATTTCACAGGCAGCGGTTACACGATCGATTTCTCGCAGTTCAACATCTTTTTCGTTTATGCCAACCAGAAGTACAGCGTGACCCTGCCGTCGGCATCGTCCGTGGCCACCATGTTCGGTTACTCGACTCTGCCGTCGGACTTCGCCTGCATATTTACCCTAATTTACAACTACAACTGGGGGAATAGCCTTGTATTCACCAATATCCGTAACCACAACGGGGATCTTGCCAGTTACACGTTAGCCAAGGGAGACTCCATTACGGTATTGTGCGCCAATTACCCCTCGTTCCATTACCAGATATTAAATCACTCTTATTAAAAACTTTTCTGCTGGGAATATCCCTACACTTAATAAAAACAGAAGCGAATTATGAACATCACCAACGTAACGGTAACCAAGGTTGCCGAAGAGAGCACGGAGAATGCCGACTACCAGTTGGAATATTCCATCGTCAATGACGCGCTGACCCGCGTCCACGCCTCCATCCGCAAGAAGGATACGGATGGCTCGGGGAACGCTCCGCAGATAGGTATCATCTACATGGAACAAGGCGTTATTTCATGCAACATTCCTATGGGAGAGCCGCTTGCACCCCTGTTTCATGATTTCGATACCATGATCGACGAAATAAAAAAGAGTAACGTACAAAATGCATAAATAATATGGAACTGTCAGTCAAAGACCGCCTTTACCTGCCGTCCTTTTTGCCGGCACGGGGCAACTTCAAGGACTTCAACCTCAAAAAAGAGATTCTGCGCAAGATCGCCATTCCGGACGAGGAGCGCAAAGCCATCGGTCTTCACGAGAATGCCGAGGACAAGCGCATCGAATGGGATGTGGAGAAGGAGAAACCGCTTGCCGTGGAGTTCTCGGGGGACGAGATGGAGTATCTCCGGAAAGCCTGCGAACGCATCTCGGACGAGGAGCTTCCGGACGATATGTGGGCTACCGTGTCGCGCATCTACGATTTCATTCAGGAGAAGTAAACCATCCTTTCTTTCTGCCGCTACTCTTTTGAAAAGAGTGCCCGGTCGTACTCTGATGTATGGTCGGGCTTTTTGTTGAAGTATCGTTCATGGCAAGACAGGACATAACAATGGACGCCGAATACGGTGAGGTGGAGACTTCCGGCAATATCGCCGGCAAGAGTTTCTACGACTTCCGCCTGCTCGATGCCGTCGCGGGTGCGGACAACGACACCTTCCGCTACGGAGAGATTACCGTCCCCGTCGGCTTCGTGTACACGTATAACGACGGCAAAGGGTTCCATGTCAGGATTCCCTATACGCCCGACATGCGCCGCCTGACGGTCCGTCTGGTTATGGAAAGCGGTTCGGGCGGCACGGAGTACCTGAGAAATCCTGCGACGGGCAAACATTGGTTTCCCGTCGTGGCGGAGACGGAAGCCGGCACGGCCGATATCGCCCTGGCCGCATTTTTCTCCCTCAATGAGAAGGGAGTCTACAACCTGCTGTCACGGGACGGTTACCTTGCCGTGTACAGCGGCTCAGAGACCGACTTCGAAATAGGAGCCGCCAAAGCCCAGAACGAGACGTTTCTGCTGAAAGCTTCAGCCGGAAATCTCTACCAACATTCTACGACAGGTGTCGGCCTCGTCGACTACCTGCATTCGAGTCTGGAAAACAACGGTCTTGCCGCCAAACTGCAGTCGGAATTCCTGTCGGACAAGGTCGTCATCAAGAATGCCTATATGGATTCTGCCACGGGAGAGCTGCTTTTAGAAACCGAGGAAAAGGAGGAGAACGATGGGTAAGTACAGGGTCGTAGCCGGACAGAATATCTACGATGTGGCCCTGTACCTGTACGGCAGCATCGAGGGAGTCGTGGATTTGCTCATCAACAACCCCGATCTCTCCTTCGCCACGACATTGACTGCCGGCCGGGAACTTGTCTACACGGACGATTTCGTTATCCGCGCCGATGTAGTCGCCTATAACGGGTTGCACGGCATCGTCCCCGCTAACGGTGAACGGCATGTCTATCCCAAAACGTTCACCTTGCCGCTTGCTGTCGTCCTCACGCTCGCTGCCGGGATCATCACCGTGCAGTGTGCCGTTTCCGGTGCGGGACAGCTGGAAATCGACTGGGGCGACAACAGCGACACCGAGACCGTCCTCCTCGCGGACACGCCGCAGCTGCTCACCCATACCTTCGACAACAAAGTCAGGGACAGGCGTCGTATCCGTTGGTTTACCGATGCCTGCTTCCGGAGTATCGACTGGAGCGGGCTCAAACCGCGGTCGTTGGTACTGGTGCAGACACTGCCGGTGGAGGAGCTGACGCTCACGCACGCCACACTCTCCTTGGAGAGCCTGCGGCTGCTTTCCGGAACCTACAGCCTGAACCTGTCGAATTGCGCGTTGGCCGATCTTGCACCGCTTGCCGAATGCCGGGAACTGATGACACTCGACCTCTCCGCCGCCCGACTGAAACCGACAGTCATAGATCATTACCTGACAACCCTTGTGGAACATTACGGCGACCGACGGAATTGCACGGTCATTTTACCTACAGCCCCGACGGGAACCTATCGGGAGCCGGACCGGGATACCGAAACGGGGCGCTACCGTATCGCCTCGGGCATGGAAGCCGTATGGGTCATCCTGCACGAGGAGGCCTGGAATGAGGGTGGCGCGTGGAAATTCATTATCGACGATATAACCTATACAGTGGAATGAGCCGGACGATTAAGGAGATATACAATGAAGCCGTGCAGGAACGCAACCGGCGGCTGGAACTGACGGAGTTCGCCAGCGACTCGAAGCTGTCTGTCATGAACGGTATCCTATGGACCGTAGCCGCTGTCATCTACAGTTTCGAGACGCTGCTTGATGTCTTCGCGGTGGATATCTCGGAAGCCATCAACAACCGGATCAACGGCACGCCGGACTACTACGCCAATGCGCTGCTGCAATACCAGCAGGGCGACGAGCTGACCGTCCGCGAGGACGGACTGGCTTTCGGGTATGCCCAGGTCGATGAGACCAAACGCATCATTACGCAGGTCTCCTATGTGGAGAGCACGGACGACAGCAACCTCGACAGCAAGCTGGTACTGAAAATCGCTACCGGCACGAAAGGACATCTGGAAGCTATTCCCGCCGAGGAGCTGGTGCCCATCAATGCCTATATCGGCAAGCTGAAATTCGCCGGCACACGCATCGAGGTCATCTCGACCAAAGGCGACGTGCTGGTGCCGCGTCTTACGGTCTTCTACGATGGTGCCGTTCCCGAGGCGGAGATGTACGACAGCATCGAGACCCGTATCCGGGACTACATTATGGGCATCGACTTCGACGCTGCGGTCTATGTCTCCCGCCTGACGGATGCCATACGCCGTGCCGAACACGTTACAGACGTCTATATCGACGAGACGGCAATCCCCGAGCAGGGCGTGTTTATTGCCTGCCACGATACGGACGGGCAAATCCAGCCCCTGCAACGTGTCGGCCGCATGACATACACCGCCTCGGGCTACCTGAAAGAGTCCTCGCGCAAGGACGAGGAGTCGGAACTGCCGACCTTCCGGGAAGCCATCACGCTCAAAGTCGAAAACCATGAGATATAAGCTGCCCATAGACCGTTCGGTGAACCGGCTCGTGCCGCACTACCTGTCGGGACGGCGGTTCATCCTCTTCGTGCAGAGCTGCCTCTATCCCTTGCAAAGCCTGAACGAACGGTTCCGTACGTTTGCACGGGAACGGCATATCGAGGCGCGCATGACCTCGCAGGTCATCTACTTCGAGTGGTATTTGAACTACAAATTCGGAAAGTACCTCAAAGACGACAGAGACCGTATCTTCATCCGGGAGAGCGAAAGCATCGGCGTGGATCTTTACCACGAGTATGCCCAGTACCAGCGGCCCTGTACCGTATGGTATAACGGTGAGGAGATCACGGCCACGGACGAGGCGGAACTTCCGCGTCCGTTTTACCGGCTCGCCGAAGAGAAACCAATCAACAAGGTCAGTTTCATGGTCTGCGTGCCGCCGGTCGCGATACCCGCGAGGGAGTTCGTCTACATGCTGTCGTACGTGGTGAACCGTTATAAGATTGCAGGCAAGACCTATCTGATAAAAATCGATAGTGAAGAATATGAACCCAATCACAATGCATAGAATAAGATGAAAGAATATGTAGCCGAAACCGGCGGACGTTATACCTATTCGGACGACATCCTGAACTTGCAGGAGCTTACCCTGAGCCTGAGTGCCATCTTCGACGGCTGCTCGGACTTCATCATCTCCGGCTGCGAGACGCATGGGGCAAGGATCTCATCCGGCTACGTCTGGTTAGGCGGCAAAGTGCGCCGCTTCGAAGGGGTTGCGGATGCCGTCTATCCTTATTACATATATGAAGTCAACAGCCACGAATCGGTAGTCTATGCTAATGAAGTGAACAAGCGGGGTCGCACCTGTTACCTCTGTACGGGAGGCAGGAGCATTCCCGATACGACGGATGCCGTCACGGGGAGGATTCCCGCCTTTGTAGAGATTACGGAGGAGTATGCCCCGCGCTTCATCGACAAGTTCTTCGGGCGCTATGCCGTGCTGCTCGACACGCCGTTCGCGCGTCAGACCGTGAAGAAGGACCTTGTGCTGGCCGGGACCTTCACCGGACAAAAGGAGATATGCTCCAAGACGGCGGTATCCGTTGCCGGGGAGAACGGCTATATGCTCAAAGGCATTGTCAGGGCGGACGGTAACGCCTCGCTCGGAGCCTACCTCAGCGGGTTGCTCGTGAATGAGATCGTCATTCACACGGACGGTACCTTCCGCTTTATGAAGCAGGGCAAGGAGCTGGCACGCATCACGGAGAACGGCATTTCATACGGGACATCACTCAGCGACACGGCACGTATCGGAGCCTTGCGGATTCAGGGAAACGACCTTTTCAATACGTCGGATGCCACCGACGACGGTTGTGTGCGTATCAACTTCTACGGACTGAACGGCAGCACGACCAAGTACCGGGACTTCGCCGTTTACGACGGCAAGGCGTGCGGTGTCCCTATTTTGAAAGTTATTGGCAAAAGTGCTGCGGTGGAAGTCGGCGGGTTGCTCTCGGTGCGCAGTGCCGGTCGCGGCATCGATCTGTGCAATACCGCTTACACAAAAGAAGACCCGAAGCTGACCAATCTCCTCTCGTGGCGGGACAGCGCGGGTGCAGCCATCGCTGCCACCGGCTTCGATATGACCGACGGCTTCCGCTTTGTCGTGCGCAACACGCTCGGAGACATTGTCCTCTTACCGTCGGGAAGCGTCGATGTCGTCGGGACATTGAAGGTCAACGGCAAATCCATTGCTGAAACCTATGTCAATGCCGTGACCTATGCCGAGGGAATGAAAGGCAAGGTGGACAAGGTCGCGGGCAAGCAACTCTCCACGGAAGACTTCACCTCCGAGTACAAAAAGAAACTCGATGCCATAACGACGGGTTCGCTCACGGAGGGCGGCACGGGCTATGTCACCTCGGCGGCCGTCGCCGAAGCCTTGAAGATGAAACTCTCGGCTGACGGGAACCTGATCGATGTGATGGACAAGGCGGCAGCCCGCCAGAATCTTGATATCTATTCCAAATCGGAAGCCGGGGAGGTCTTTCTGAAAATCACAGAGGGATTGCAGGAACTGGTGCGACTCTCACCCGACGAGGTAAACAGCCTCACGGCAGAGCAGGTAATGGCATTGAAAGCCGAGAAGCAGGCTGCCGTCCGGGAGACGCTCGACGCGGAAAAATATGGCACGGGAGAACTGAAACTCGCCAAAGCCTCCAACCTCTCTGATGTGCAGGACAAAGGTAAGGCCCGCAAGAACCTCGGGGTTTACTCCATAACGGAAATAGATGATCTGCTTGCCGGCAAGCTCTCGACAGAATCCGCCTATCAAGGCGTCACTTTCACTGCGGAACTTCGGGACAAGCTCCTGAATATCCGAACAGGCTCTTTCGCATATATGGACGATGACGGCAAATCGCATGCGCAGGCCGAGGGATACGTCATGACCTCGGAGGTTGCCAAACAGCTCAAACTGAAAGCCGAGCGTCTGATGACCGGTTACAACTCTTCGGAGCAGGATACCGTCGCCGCGAACCTGAACCTCTATACGAAGAGCGTGGCGGACGGACGCTTCGCCAAGGTCGAAAGCCTCTTCCAGGACTACATTACCTACCTCGTGTCGCAAGGCAAGACAACGGCGCAAGCTCAGCAACTGTTGCGCGAAAAACTGAACCTGCTCTCCAAAGACGAGGTGGTGCGCGACTATCTGCGTAAAGATGCCAAGCTGGCGGATCTCGTATTGAGCAGCACCGAGGCGCAGCGTCAGGTGTGCCGCACGCTCGGGGCCGCCTTCGCCACGGACTACCAGCCCGTACTCACGGATACCGGCTGGCTGCAGATGGAAAACAGCGGCTCGGGAACCGACTCCCGGGGGCTCTTTGTCCGTCAGATCGGCAACATCGTCTCCATTCAAGGATATGTCAATACGGCATTCCGGGACGGGGGCAACTGGGGCGGCGTCGTGGCGGTCCTTCCCAACAAGGTCCAACCGCCCAAATACAGCGTGCGCTGCGCGGCTGCCAACTGGAACGACGACCATAAGTATAACAGGGGTACGACGTTCACGATATACGGCGGCAGCCGCAAGATTCAACTTTACGAGAGCGGCATGTACAACGTGAATGTGGAACTCAATTTTACCTATTTTGTATGATGAAAAAGAGAATCAACGTAAGCGGCGACATCGCGAGTCGCCGGAAGATTGCGGAGAGACGTATTCCCGCAGCAGTGCAACCCGTAATCCTTCCCGAGCAAGATGAAAGACAGGAAAAGGAATCCGGGACGGCCGAAGACGGCAAAGCCGACGTCGCCCCGAAAGCGCGAAGACGGAAGACCGAAGGGAACCCTTAAACGGTTCCCGTTCGATGAGACGCGTCTGGGCTTCATGCTCCGTTACGAGATGCCGGTGGTCTACTACCTCCTGCGGCGGCTCTGCTCCGGGCAGCAGCCGTTCGAACCGGACTGGCGGGTGGTCGACGCCGTGGCGCGAGCCTCGAAAGACCCCTCGTACCGCAAGCCCAAGTTCCGCCGCTATCTGGAGGAATATAGCAGGGACGGGCTCTGCTGCCGTCGGGGAAAGCGGCTCACACCCGAACGAAAGACCTACTACGAAAGTATCCGCCGCCGTAAGACGGAAGCCTTCATCCGGCAGAACCGGGTACAGCTCGAAAAGCGCAACAAGGAGCGCCTGGACGGCGGAATACTGCTGCAAGAGATGAAAGCCGTTATTAAAAAGAAATTGTAACGCATTGACAATAAATAATCTGCAAAACATCTAATTACATCTATGGCTCTTAGAGATTGTTTGTCTATTTTTGTATCCGGTCGTTCCAAGACCCTCGTATATTGTCAAATGAGTATCCCGCCCAAGGGATACGGTCAGCGAGACTCATCTCCCAATCTTGTCAACTGAAACGGACGGTGCAACCGAACCCGTCCGCCCTGCATCCAGTTTCGGATGATACGGCATGTCCGTGTCGTCCCCTTCGGGCATTTTTAATCCATAAACTATCAAGTTACGATGCAAGAAGATTTGGAAAAGACGGGCGGCATGGAAGGCAGGTCTGTCGAAGAGATGTTCCTCGGGATTCAGGAGTCCTACGAGGCGGCACAGCAACGTGCGCAGGAGGAGAACCGGGCGTTCGCCCGCACGGAGTTTTTCAGGATGGACAAGCTGGGTGTGTACAGGCTGCGGGTATTGCCCCTGGCACCCAACGCGGACGGTACGGCCTCACGTCCGGGCTACGAGTTCCCCGTGCACCAGCTGCTGTTGGAATTGGAGAAGCCCACGACGGGAAACAAAGCCCAGAAAATGTATGTCACGGTCACCCGTGCCACGGATGCCGGCTATTCGGTGGACCCCATCGAGACCTACCGCCGTCTGGCTGTGGCACAGGCCAAGGAGCAGGGCGACGACAAGCTGGCGGAGAAGATCGACGGCGGCTCGTTCGGCGGCGGGCTGAAATACAGCTACGGGCATTGCCTCTATATCTTCGACCTGAACGAGCGCGGCAAGGGCATCCAGATGATGACCCTCTCACATGCGCAGTTCAAGGACCTGGACGAACGCAAGTTCAAGCTGTGGCAGAAGAAACTGCAGAAGAACCCGGCATACCCGTGTCCGATCTCCTCGGTGCGCGACGCCTACCCGGTGGAGATCGAGAAGCGCAAGAACGGCTCGAAGACCGAGTATGTCATCTCCATCGACAACGAGTCGGACCCCGTATCACTCACCCGTGAGGAGCTGACGGCATTGATGGGTGCCCCTCGTATTCCCGACATCATCTACCGTTACACCCGTTACCATCTGGGGGCTACCGTCGAGTTTCTCAAACAGTGCGACGCACTTTACGGCATGTCGCTCATGGAGACGGACGACATGAAGGCGGTCATCGACACGCTCGAGGGGGAACTGCCCAAGGAGGATACCTCGGCATTCTCGTTCGACCGCCGCACGAAAGACAGCCGGGAGAACGGACAGAACGGCAGCGGACGCATCTCCTACGACGACCTGAGCGACCGTTACGAGGAACTGCGCAGCCAGTCGCTCTCGGACCGCACCGAGGAGGGACAGGAGCTGCGCTCGCTGATCCGCGCCTTCATCGAGCAGGAGGGTCTTTCCGTCCACGTCACGCGTTCGACGTCCAACGGCGAACTGCTGGACATGATTTATGACGAGATCATGGGTCCGGAACCGGATAACAAGGGCGAAGAGACGTCCGAAGGGGACGATACGCCGCAGGAAGACGAACCGCAACCGGAGGAGCGCACGGAGCGTCCCCGACGTCGCAGATAACCTTTCATAAGCAAACCAGAGCAAGTAATCCGACGGGAGGCATCGCACCTCCCGTCATTATCCCGATATGCTTATGAAAGAGAGTTATCCCTGCCTGCTTTTATTGAACGATATCCATGTGTCGAAAGACAATATCCCCGCATTTACGGCCAACTGGCAGGAGGCCCTCGACATCTGCCGGGAGATGGATATCCGGGAGATCGCCCTCGGCGGCGACCTCTTCTTCTCGCGTGCCGCCCAGACCCTCGACGTACTGCTGGCCGTGCACGACGCCCTGCTTACCGCCGCCGAGCACGGCATACATGTCACCCTTGCCGAAGGCAACCACGACAAAGTCAATCAGGAGTCCGTAAGGGGCTATTGCCACATCTTCGACCGGCATCCCAACGTGCTGGTGTGCGACGATTATGTATCCTTACCTATGGGTGATGACTGCCGGTTCGTGCTGCATTTGATGGGCTACTTCCCGGAAGACGGTTCGTTCTGCACACGCCTCGAACGTCTCAAAGAAGAAGCCCTCGATCCGAAGCGGCTCAACTTCCTCTATATCCATGAGGGAATCAACGGGGCACTGTCCCAGCCCTCCGAAAAGGAACTGCCTGCCCGTATCTTCGAGGCTTTCGACAAGGTATTCGTCGGACACTACCACAACCGGTGCATCATCCCGAAAACCCGAATCGAGTACATCGGGTCGAGCCGTCAGCACAACTTCGGCGAAGACGAGGAGAAGGGCTACACGGTCATCTACACCGACGGCACGCACGAGTTCATCAAAAACAAGGTGAACACGCGCTACAAGGTGCTGGACGTGTCGGCCGAGCGGACGGGTCTGCACCTCATGGACGCACTCAGGGAGATCGATGCCGACGGCCGTTATAAGGTCAAGGTGCGGGTCCATGCCCCGCAGGCGGCCATGAAGTCCGTGAATAAGGCTGCGCTCTTGGAAGCCGGTGCCGCAAAAGTAGAGCTTATCGCCGATGATGAAGAGATGCTCGAAGCCTCGTCCTCGTCGCTCTTCGAGAAATTCGACAGCCGTCGCATCCGCGAGACCTACGAGGAGTTCTGCCGCGAAAAGCAGATCGAGGATGTCGCCGTCGGACTGGAATACTTATCTAAAATCGAGAACAGACCATGTGGAAACTGAAAACCATAGAGGCGGAAAACCTGTGTGCTTTCCGCCGCCTGTCGTACTCCTTGCAGCAAGGCGTTACGACGTTGATATTCGGCGACAACCGTGACAACGACTCGCAGCAGTCGAACGGTGCCGGGAAATCCGCCCTTTTGGAGTGCATCGCCATCGGTATCACGGGCAGTCCGCTGCGCAAGATACGCTCCGAGGAGATTATCAACGATGCTGCCGAGGAGTGCCGTATCAACCTGCATCTGACAAACGATGCTTCCAATGAGGAACTCATCGTTGCACGCTGCATTCCCCGCAAAGGGACATCGACGGTTGCCTGCACGCTCCGGCGAGGCGGCATGAAAGTGGAGACGGACGAGGCCGTGCAGCCTTCGGTCGATGCCTATAACCGTTACATCCTCGACAAATTGGGTATCACACGCGACGAGTTGCTGAACAACTTTATCCTCTCGAAATACCGTTACGAGGACTTTCTGTCCTCCTCGGACAAGGAGAAAAAGGAAATTATCAACCGCTTCTCGAACGGCATTCTCGTGGACGAAGCCATCGCCCGTGTCGAGGAGGACATCGAGCCGCTCGGCAGCGAGCAGCAGCGGATAAACCTCGAACTGGCCGGCATCGACGGCCGTATCGAGATGTTGCAGGAACAGATCGACCGCGAGACGGTGGCGGGCGAAGAGCGCGGGCGTACCCGTGCGACCCGCATTGCGGAGCTCGAAGCGTCCATCGCCGCCAAGCGGGAACAGATACGTGTCCGGAAAGCGTCGGCGGACGAAACCGACGGGATGATGGAGAAAGTCCGGCAGGCGGACGAAGCGTTGCAGGAGCTGGAATCTTCGGACACCTCGTTGGAAGAGTGCCTGAACGCCATCGAAGCGTTTATGCCGCTCTTCCCGAACGCACGGCGCACGGACTGGAACCGTACCCTCCGGCTCAAAAAGGAGGATATGGAAATCGCCCGTGCCTCTCTTGTCAACCTCGATGCTGCGGTCAAGCACGCCGAAGGGACGCTGGCACAGAAGCAGGCGGCGTGGGAACAGTTCAAAAAGGATTACGCCGATTTCTGTTCGCAGTACGAAGAACAGACGGCAGGCTATCAGTCGCGGTTACTGGAAATAGACAAACAGTTGCGCGACCTTGCCGGTCGTTTGGACGAGCTGCGTCGCAAGCGCCGTACCGTCTCGGCCGGTATCGATGAACTGTCCAACAAACTGGCCGGTTCGATTACCTGTCCTGCCTGCGGGCACGAGTTTTTGGTAACTCATCCCGGATTCGACATCAAGGCGGGCACAAAAGAGCTACGTCTTCGCCAGCAACAACTCGGAGAGTTGAACGGTCGCATAGAGACCGGAGAGAAACAATCCGAAGAGGTAGAGATGCAGCAGAACCGTATCCGTACCGAACGCCGCAACATGGAGAACGAGCACCGGAATTGGGAACAAAAGCTGTCGGAACACGAGCGTGCCGTGCACAGTGCCACGAGCAGCGTCGAAGACGCGGAGCATAACCGCAAACGCACCCAAGCAGGGATTGCCGCCATGCAGGAGGAGATCGACGGCATCCGCCGCAAGGTATTCGACGAAGTGTTCGGCTTCATAGACGAGCGGAGTGCCGCACTCGGTCGGGAGAAACGCAAGGCCGAGGAGGACATCCGTTCGGCGGAGTGTGCCGTAGACACCCTGAAAGAGACTATCCGCGAGGTAAACGAAGCTGCCGCAACCGACCTGACCCAGTCGCTCCGCGCCACGCTGAAACAGGAAAAGCAACGCTCGATGGAGACTGCCAGACGCAAGTTCGACGTGGACGACAAAGTGCGGGCATTGGAAATACAGCGGGAGCGTTTCATGCAGTTCAAGACCTACTTGGCCAACACGAAAATCGAGGCCCTCAGCCGCATCACCAACGAGTTCCTCGTCGGTATCGGCAGCGACATCCGCATCCGTTTCGATGGTTATACGGTGCTCAAAAGCGGCAAGGTGCGCGAGAAAATCTCCATCTCGCTGTTGCGTGACGGCGTGGATTGCGGCTCGTTCGGCAAGTTCTCGGCAGGCGAAGCCGCCCGTGTGAATCTGGCGACAATCCTTGCCATGCAGAAACTCGTCAACGCCAACTGCGACGATGAAAAAGGGCTGGACCTGCTCGTTCTCGACGAGATACTGGAAGCGGTGGATGAAGCGGGACTGGCATCCATGTTCGAGGCGTTGAACGCCCTCGGCGGGACCGTACTGGTGGTATCGCACGGGAACGTCGCGGAGGGTTATCCCCATAAACTGGTAATCGTCAAGGAAAATGGAGAATCTCGAATCGGGGAATAGCCTCCTGACAAGGGAGCAGGTGCTGGCGTTGGACATCGCCACGCACACCGGCTACTTCTCGCTGCACGAGGCCGGCGTATGGAATTTCACGGAGTCGAAACGCCGCAACGGCAACAAGATGCACGGCACGTTCCGCACGATGCTCCTCGCTTATATGCGCCGTTACGGTATCCGGCAGGTCGCGGCCGAGGACGTGTCGATGAACCGCCACTTCTACGACATGCGCCGTTTGGCGGAACTGCGGGGAATTTTACTCGAAGTCTGCGACGAGCTGGACCTTCCCGAACCGGAGTTCGTCAATCCCGCCACACTCAAAAAATGGGCGACGGGAGACGGACACGCCACCAAGGCGCAGATGATCGCTGCATGCAAGAGCAAATACGGCATCGTGCCGGTGGACGACAACGCCGCCGATGCCTGCCACCTGTTCTATTACTACATACGCAGACACAGATTGTAAGATGACAAGTTTTTGAGATTCGGGCGGCGGTGAGGCTGCCGCCCGCCCTTTAATTGACGCTCACCGAAGCTGACAGATTGGGACAAGAGATTAGCTATCAACTTCTTTTCAGTCAGTGAAAGTGTGGAAAAGAAAGATGTATTTACAGCGAATCCATCCGCAGGGGATGAATCCGCAAGACGGAGGGCAGCACTTCTACGGAAGTATGTCATGCCCCATAAAAATCTGATATACAGCATTTGCATCAAATATACCTTCAATCAGGAGGATATTGAGGACAACTACATAGAGGCCCTTGCGAATTTCTTCAAGTACATGGACTCGTACGACCCGGCACGTCCCGTGAAAACGTGGATCTATGCCGTCACGAAGCGTCTTGTCGCCGACCTGAACACCCGGAACCGCAGCCGGACACCGGCGGATGACAATGCGCAGATCGGGGAGCTGCGCTCGACACTGCTCGCCGAGGACGAGCCGACGGAGAACTGCATGGGCATGGACAACTACCGGGAGTTCTACAATGACGATATCCTTTGGGCATTGGACCGGCTCAAACCGATTTACAGGGAAGCGTTCCTGCTGCAACAGGCAGGATACAAGATAGGCGAAATCATGGAGATTACCTATCGGAACGGGACGCTCCAGACCCGGAATATCGAGACGGTCAAGAGCCGTCTGTTTCTGGCGAAGTCACAGCTGCGCAACCTTTTGACCCGCAATGGAGAGAGACGAGTGGAGAAATAACAGCCGGAGGCTCTTCACCCGCCTCGTGTGTATGACGCTGTGGAAGGATTTCATCTTCCCTGCGGGCGGCCGCGCGGGAAGGGTGCTGGATGCCTGCTTCGACACGCTGGCTCCCGTCAGTGCGGAACGTCTGGCGGACTTCTGCATCTGTCAGGTATTCGCCATCTCCGGTTTCACCGCGGACTACCGTTTCCGGTGGGATGTCACGCACTCGTTCGGGAAGCGGGCGGTGGAACGTTACCTGCACTCGGACAGACAGCGTCGCAGCCATGAAGACAGGTGGCTGAAAAGCTTCTCCCTGTCGCGTGCCGGGATCACTGCACTCGTCGAGGACCGCAGCCGGCATCCGTTCGAACGGTTCATCTATCCGGAGTATGAAGAGACGACCAAGCGGCGCCTGCTCTCGACCGAAGCAGGCTATGCCGTGTGCGGTATGTCCACTTTGCTGTGGACGCCCTTTTCTCCCTCCTGTCGGCATTGTGCCCATGCCGGACGTTGCCGGCGCAGGACAGCTGCCCTTTACCCGGAACTGTATCGTATCCGCTGCGAGGCGTGGAATAAAAGGGAAAAGGAGGCTAAGGTATGAGCACGACCAATCCATTGAGCGCGGAATTCCTCTACGAACTGTATGCCACGGCTCTCAGGCAGGAGACCCTGTGTGGCATACTCGCACGTCACATGCGTAAGGAATATCTGCCGGACCGCTCCTTCCAGCGGGTGCAGGAGAGCATCGCCGCGCATTACCGCACCTACAAGACGCCGCCGTCGTATGCCGTGCTGGCGCAGACCTTTCAGGAGGACTACGACGCCATTGAACTGATCGACACCTTCCGCGAGTATGACGAGGGACAGAGCGCCGAGGTGATGACCGACATGCTCGAAAGCTACATCAAGGGTGTGCGGTTGCAGGCGGTCTATGCCGAGGTGGGGAAACTCTACAACGAGAACCGGCAGGACAAGGCGGAGAAGGCGCTGCGGGAATATGCCGAATGGCTGGCGGGATTTACACTTAAAAGCACCTCTTTTATCGATGTCGCCCAGACCTTCTCGGAACGGTTCGAGCGGAACCGCCGCCGCGAGGAGGAAGAGGAGCGCTCGACGGCGCCCCGCGTATCGCGGTTCTACATCCCGTATCTCGATGCTCTGAATGCCGGGCGCAACCTGCGGGGACAATTAACCTGCTTCCTCGCATCGACAGGTGTCGGGAAATCCCATATCGCCAAATGGATAGGCGTCAGGGCGGACATCGACGACGGGCTGCACGTACTGCATTTCCAGTTGGAAGGCTCGGAAGAGGAAGCGCTGAATGCCTATTCCGGTGGATTGATCTCCAAAAACGCCTACTACTTCGAGCGGGGAAAGATTTCCGACACGGAGATGCGGCATCTGGAAAAGCAGGTGCTTGCATACGCGGGCAGTATCACCGTACGCAGTTACCCGCGTTTCAATGCACAGGTCTCGACACTCGACATCAAGAACGGCATATCCGAGTACCGCAAGCTCAAAGGGCACAACCCCGATATCGTCATCATCGACTCGATGGATCTGCTGACGGACGCCGCACGCCGTGCGTGGGACGCGAGCCATGAACGGGCGAAACGGATCGCCGTGGCCAATGACCTGAAAGACCTTGCATCGGACGAGAAAGTGTGGATGGTGGTGACCTACCAGTCCACCATCGAGGACCGCGAATGGCTCAACGACGAGAGGAACGTGCTCACGGAGTACAACTGTTCCGAGGCCAAAGGATTGTCGCGCCCCTGCACGCACCTGATCTCGCTCAACCAGTCCGCGGCCGAACGCAAAGAGAACGTCATGCGCCTGCACGTAGCCAAGAGCCGCTTCTTCAAGAAGGGTGATACCATCAAGATTGCCACGGATTATGACAACGAGGTGTTCTACGACAGTCAAAGGACGCTGAACCTGAACAGGGAATAGAGCGCTTGAAAAACATTACTTTTTTGCGGTATTCCATTCATGATTCAACCTATTCTTTGTATTTTTGTGTGTGATTTGAATCAGAAATAAAAATGGAACCGTCAATATACAATTACTCACTTTGTATCGCCCTGCCGTTGATGCTGTTGAACTTCAATGGCATTTATTTCTTCGTCAGGATAAAAGCCATTTCCAGATTGGAACTACTTCGACAGTGGTTCCGTCAATCTCCAACATCCGTTCCTCATCCCTTGTTATTACCATAAGCTTTTTACAGGAAACAGCCGACGGCAGTTTCAACAAAGCCTTGATCTCCCTGTCAAAAGTCTCGGTGTCAGTAAGAGAATAACAGACCTGGATAGCCAGCTCCTCTTCCGGAATGTAGAAATCCACCTCTACGCCGTGGTTGTAAAAATAAACGGCATCTTCTCTGCCATATTTACGCAGCAGATTGACGGCAACCATGTTCTCCAACAAAGAGGTTTCCGGATCAAGAAGGAAAAGATTCAATATCCCATTGTCTGTAAAATAGTATTTGGGGTTAGTCTCCTTGTCTACCAATTTTCCGGCGATGTTGTGAACTGCGGTAACCAGCCATGCGTCTTTTGCATATTCCATGTAAGTTATCACCGTTGATTTTGAGACTTTTATACCGGTAGACGACACAATATTCGTCAACCGGGTAAATGATATCGGCTGTTTTACACTTTCGGCAATCTTCTTGAACAGCACTTTCAGGGCAAAAGTGTTTTCAACGGCATGACGGGTGGCAATGTCTCCCAAATATATCTTCTGATATACACTTGACAGATAGTCCCGCTTCGAGCTCAGTCCTGCCCCTTCCGGAAATCCTCCATGATGAAAATAGTCATCAAAAGCCCTTAGTATTTCCGAACGCTGTTGAGTCGCATATAAAGTGGTAGGAGTAAGATGAATCCCTTTTACATTGAGAAATTCCTTGAAATCATATGGGAACACATTCACTTCAATGTAACGTCCGCCGAGTGTCGAGCGAATCTCGTTACTGAGCATTCTGGCATTGCTTCCGGTTATGTAGACACGATATTTGGAGTCTGCCAACCGACGGGCGAACTTATCCCAGCCTTCAATGTTCTGGATCTCATCAAGGAACAATACAGGGCGTTTGCCGTACATCTCCATGTGTACTTCCAATAAAAGATTGAGGTCCTCGGCGGTCATTGTCCCCAACCGCTCATCCTCAAAGTTGATATATAGAATTTCATCCCAGCCTGTTCCGGAAGAAAGGAGCTGCTGGATACGCTGATACAGCAAATATGATTTACCGGCCCGTCGTATTCCGACGAATACATAGTTTCCGAACTCCTCAAATTCGAATTTACGGGGTATGACATCATGTCTTGGTATCTCGACCTGATTATCAGCCAATACCGATCTTAAAATTTCTTTATTCATAATATTGTCCTTTCGATTGGACAAAAATAGCGTTTTTTTGTCTAATCGACAAGACGGTACGCTTTATACTTTCGATAAAATGGTCCGCCATGATTTTATCGCCTTATCCGGGATTCTTTTTCCAAACATTTCAAACCGATGCTGTTGAACTTCAACGCCGTCAATAGTCGAATCCGAAATGCCAGAGCGGTATCGTATTGCCGGAGGCGAACTCGATGTCGTCTTTGACGACGAAAGCGTTCGGGACGCCCTCGATCTGTTTCTTCCCTTTCCTGCGCCCTCCGACCTCGAACGTAAAGCCGTCGATCATAAAGTCGGAGACGGAAGAGTTGATTACATCGTGACCCACCCGCATCTGGTTGAAGAAGAAGGTTTCCCGGACATTGCCGATTTCGGCTCCCTCTCCTCCGAGATTGTATATCAGGTTCGTATTGTCGAGGTATATCTTATCCACTTTCCCCAATCCGCGTATTCCGCCCGTGTCGTCGCGAAGCTGCGCGATAAGTCCCGCCTCCTCGATGTAGAGACAATAATCGGCCACGCTGTTGCGGCTCACACCCAGTGCCGCGGCAATGCTGCTGATATTGGGCTTGAAGGGTACGCTTTTGGCTATGATGGCCAGCAGCCGTTTCAACTTCCGTCCGGTGGAGACATTCATGCCCGCATATTGCGGTATATCCGATTCGAGGGCGAGGTTCACGATCTGCTGGATGTGTATGCCCTGATTTTCCGGAGAGAAGGGATAATACCCCTGTCTCAGATAATCGGGGAAGAACTGGAGCGGGTGGAACCGCGGCGGAATCTCCACCTTATGCCGCAGGACATCCTCCAGCGTATATACGGGAAACTTCATGTCGTGGAAAAGCAGCAGGTACTCCCGGAACGACAGCCCCTGCATGTGGTACATGACAGCCCGGCGGCTCAAATCCGAGACCCCCTTGTTGATGTCGAGCACCGAAGAACCGGTAAATACGACCTGCAATTCGGGATGGTAGTCGTACATGAGTTTCAACTCCTTCGACCAGTCCTTATAACGGTGAATCTCATCGATGAAAAGGTGCTTGCCTCCATGTCTGACGAAATCGTCGGCCAGATCCAACAGGCGATGGTCTGCAAAGTAGAAATCCTCGGCCGTGACGTACAGCGAGGTATCGGGCGGCAAGTTCTCCTTGATATATTGCAATACGAGTGTCGTCTTGCCCACACCGCGCGGTCCGGTCAGTCCGATCATACGGCTGTTCCAGCCGATGCGGTCGTACATATACCGATGGAAACGGGGATCCGTCTCCAACAGCAGCTTGCTGTATCTGTCCTGTAATCGATTCATATTCAAAATATTTTTCTGCAAATATACAAAAATGCTCACTAATTGAGCAAAAATGAGACGAAAAATGCTCAATCAGAGAGCAATTTTCTTGTAAAATGCATAAGTCCGTCGCTATCACACATCTATAAAGATCTATCTTATGTAATTCCGCCGAATCGGGGCGGGCTGCTTCATTTTTCCGGAGTCCTTTCAAACCTCGCTGCAGCAACCGGTGCTATACCTTAATATGGAGCTATCGGTACAGGAACAGCAATACTTGGTTTCGGAAATCGTCCGCGAGACGGGAGCCAAATGCGACGGCGGGGGCAAGAACCTGCTTGTCCCGCGGTGCCCGTTCTGCGGCAAGACGGGCGGCAAGTTCGGCATCTACATAGGACCGCAGACCGCCCGCCGCACGCCTTTCATGGCGCACTGCTTCTCGTGCGGCGCTTCGACCCGCACCCTCGAACAGCTGCTCGCAGCCATCGGCCGCATGGACCTGATGGTTACTCCCACGGCCGACATTGACGCACCTTTGGAGAACCGACTTCTATTGTCCCCCGAAGCGGAGGAGCTCGACGACCGGTTGCTTCCCGCGTCGTTGCCGGACTTCTACAAGCGTACCTTCCGCCACCCGTACCTGCAAGAGAGGGGATTCCTTTTCGACGACTACGAGTATTTCCCGGTCGGTGTGACCGGCCGGCTCAACTCCCGCTTTGCGGACTATGTGATCTTCCCCGTTATCGACGGCGGGAAAGTCGTGGGATACGTCGCCCGCCACACTTGGTCTAAAGAGACTATCGACGCCTGCAACCGCAAGGCGAAACTTTCGGGGAATTATAAGATTCTGCGCTACCGCAACTCCACGGATAACGATTTCAGCAAGATGCTCTATAACAGCGATGCCATCCGTGAGAACGAGACCGATACGGTCATTCTTGCAGAAGGAATCTTCGACGTCGTCGCCCTGACGCGCAAGCTGGAACTTTACGACAATCCGCATATTGCCGCCGTGGCGACCTTCGGAAAGAAAATCTCCGACGTGCAGATTTTCAAACTGCAATCGAAAGGTGTCCGAACGGTCATCATCGGCTATGACGGGGATGCCGTGGAAGCCGTCAAGCGTACAGCGGAACGACTGAGACCCTATTTCGAGGTTTTCATCGCCGATATTGCCGACGCCCATAAGGACTGGGACGAGATGAGCGGACGGGAGATTTACGAAACGTTCGCCTATCGTCTGCTGACACCGATTGAATACAGACTCAGAAAAGTACAGGAACGATGACCGGAGAACTCGTGACGTGGCTCGATGCCCAAAACATAGACTATACGATTGTAGACAGGGAGGTCGTGAATATTCCCGATTTCGGGCGCCTCTTCGTGGCGGACCTGTCGGGTGTGGGCTCGATTTTCCGGGGCGAGGGCGACACACTAACCTTCAACCTGCTGGAAAGCCCGGAGGTGTTGATGGAGGAAGGTATTTTTCATGTCGCGTTCCCGTTCGGGCGGAACTGGTACTACTACGACTTGCGCGAAGCGTTCCGCTTCAACATCCTCAAATACATCGGTTGTCCGAAGCCGCCGAAGCACGATATCCCGTTCGTGAATCTGGGAATCCATACGCCTTACGAACTGCTGAACGCCTCCGGGTCCTTGGAGACATGGTGCCGCAAAGCCCAATGGCTCGGGCATACGGCCGCCGGCATCGCAGACCGCAACACGATGGCCGCTACGCTCAACATCCAGAAGGAGTGTTCCAAGGCTGGTTTGAAACACATCTTCGGCTATACGCTGACGATGCAGCATGAAGAGGAGCGGGTCGAGGTCAAGGTATACGCCCTGACCGATGAAGGGCTGCACAACCTGCTGCGCATCCAGCGTGCTGTTATGGTCGATTCCGAACGCCATGTGCTGGCGTATGGCCGGCTGCTGGCCTGCGCCGCCGGTTGCGTGCTGGTATTCGCCACCTGCTCGGTCTACTGGATGACCGCTCACCCCGGGCATCTGAAACGGATACGACAAGGTTTCGAGGCGGTCTACTACCAGGTGGACGGCAGCGAGTACAAGGCCGACCGTATCGACAGGGAACGGCTGCTCGCCCTGCAACATTATTTCGAGAAATGTTACGATGCCGCAACCGATTCCTTTACAGTCGAACCGATCCTTATCTCAGACTGCTACTATCCGGACCGGGACGATGCCGTCTCGAAGACCGTGCTGAACAAGATCGCTTCGGGGGCAGCACATGAGCAAAGCGACGACCAGTATTTCAAGAACGTGGACGAACACTACGATACGCTCCGCCCGCTCTTCTCCGCGAAGTGGGATTTCGACGCCCTGTTCAGCCGTATGTGCGGGCATACGGTAGAGATTGCGGAACGTGCCGAAGCCGTATTCGAGACCGGCAGGATGTTCATGCCCGAGTACCGCATGCGTCCCGAGGAGCGGCAAAGCTACGGCGACCGTCGCACGATGTTCCTGCGTCTGCTGGATGATGGGCTCGACGCCAAAGTCCCGGCACCGGAACACAGGCGTTATCGGGAACGGCTGGACGAGGAGGTCTATATCATCGAATCGACAGACAACGTGGACTATTTTCTCGTCCAGTGGGACATGGTGCGGGAGGCGCATCGGCGCGGCATAGCGACGGGTATCGGGCGCGGCTCGGCAGGCGGTTCGCTGGTCGCCTACCTGCTCGGCATAACCTCCATCGACCCGCTGAAATACGACCTGATATTCTCCCGCTTCCTCGTGCCGGAACGTTGCGGGCTCGTCTGGAAGGAGGAGCTGACGGTGCTGGCTCCGGACATAACGGTTCCGTGCGGAGAGCGGTATGTGGAGATAACGATGAACGATGCGACTTACCGTCTGTGCCGGGACGCTCGGCTGAGGATTGTCCGCAGTGGCAAGGAGCTGACGATATATGCCGATGAATTGATTCGTGGCGATGAGATCCTTTTCGACCGCCGAGATTTGCTGTGGAACTTAAAGGAGTGCGAAATCCATGAATCCGAACTACGAACACCGCCGTCCCTGTGACGGCTGCGACCTCTACCGGGGCGATGCCCTCGAAGTGCTTCCGCGGCTTGCCGCTCAGGGCCTGACGGCGGACATGATCTTTGCCGACCCGCCGTACGGCACCACGCACTGCCGCTGGGATGCCGTCATCGACATTCCGAAGATGTGGAAAGAGTTGAAAGGCGTCTCCCTGCCTCGGACACCGGTGCTGCTGTTCTGTCAGCAGCCCTTCACCAGCGTGCTGGGCTCGTCGAACCTGAAACGGCTGCGTTACTCGTGGGTATGGGAGAAGACACAGCCGACGGGATTCCTCAATGCCCGGCGCATGCCGATGAAGGCGCACGAGGACATTCTTGTCTTCTATGACCGGCTGCCCAAGTACAATCCGATGAAGACCGGCGGGCATAAACGGAAAGTCGTCATGGCCGTCCACCAGCTCAAATGCGAGCAGGGAGAGATATACCGCCGACATGACAACTACCGGGACTACGTCTCCACGGAGCGTTACCCGCGCAGCGTGCTGACATACAAGACCGACAAGCAGCTGTCGTGCCTGCATGCCGCGCAGAAGCCCGTCGCCCTGCTGGAATACCTGATCCGCACCTATACCGACGAAGGCGACACGGTGCTTGACTTCGCCATGGGGAGCGGAAGTACCGGCGTGGCATGCCGCAATACCGGACGGCGGTTTGTCGGCATCGAGATAGACGAAGCGATTTTTCAAACGGCATACAACAGGATAGCCAATGGATGACACTCCGGAAATCTGGGTGGACATTCGGAATTATGAAGGAAGATACCAGATCAGCAATAAGGGACGTGTCAAGAGCCTCGAACGGGAGGTCTCGCATGACGGCATCACCTGGACGCAGCCCGAACGCATCCTGTGCCCCTGGTGCGGCACGACATCGCTCTACGACCGCGTGAGGCTTTACAAGGGCGGTGTCGGGACGAAGTTCTCCGTACACCGGCTCGTGGCCGAGCACTTCCTGCCGGACTGGGACCCTGTACTGGAAATCAACCATATCGACGGCAACCGCTGCAACAACGCGGCGGACAACCTCGAAATGTGTACGCACCAACGCAACATGGAACATGCCATTGCGGGCGGGCTGAAAAACGACTACGGCGAGAAAAGCCGCAATGCCAAGCTGACCAACGCACAGGCGGAAGAGATACGGGTGATGTATCATGCCGGCGGGATTTCGCAGGAGACACTCGCCCGAAAGTACGGCGTCTGCCGACAGACGGTAAGCGCCATTATACGATATAAGAAATATTTTCGATGAAAGTGACGGATATCCATATCAGAAAGACCGCATCACCGATAACGGTGACGGATTGTTTTGTGAACAAAGGACTGGTATCGGGAGGACATGCATCGCTCCCCGATATCGATGTAGACTATGCCTCCGACCGCCGTCAGGAGATCAAGGAGTATCTCGAAGAGCGGTACAATACGGCCGGCCGCAGACGGGTCTTCTCCGCGGGAACCTTCACCACGATGCAGCTCAAGGCCGCCCTGAAGGATGTCGCCCGCGTGCATCGCGTGCCGCACGGCACGGTGAACTACATTACCGCGATGCTCGATGACGGAACGGACTGGACGGGGCTGTTCAGGCAGGCTGCCGTCAATAAGAAATTGAAGGACTTTATCCAGACCTATCCCGAGGTCATCGAAGAGGTGCGCCTCGTGCTCGGACAGCCCAAGGCGGCATCGATACACGCCTCGGCCATCATCGTCACGCCTGAAACTCGGAATGGGAAACCGGCGGAGTGTTTCGATTTCCTGCCCATACGCGAGATGGACGGCGTGCTTGTCTCGGAGTTCGACGGATATTCAGTCGATGAGATCGGATTGTTGAAGGAGGACGTGCTGGCGACGAAGGAACTTGCCAAACTCAATTCGATTATCGGGCTCGTAAATGAACACTACGGACAAAGCCTCTCCATCGAACGGATTACAGGTCGGGAACTGGAGGATGAAAAGACTTACCGGCTGCTCTCGGAAGGGAACACGCAGAATGTTTTCCAGTTCTCCTCACCGGGTATCACGCGCTTCATTCAGGACGTACGGCCGGACTGCATCGAGGACATGATCGCCATCAATGCCCTGTACCGCCCGGCAACGCTCGATATCGGAGCAACAGAAGACTACATCCGCTTCCGTCGCGGCGAAGTAGCTCCGGTATACAACTATGGGTGCTACGAGGCGACAAACAACACCTTCGGCATCATGGTCTATCAGGAGCAGTTCATGTCCGTCGCCCATACGCTCGGAGGGTTCGACCTGGGCAAAACCGACCTCTTGCGCAAAGCCATCGGCAAAAAGAAAGCCGACCTGATGGCAACGCTCAAAGCAGATTTCATAGCAGGAGCTGTCCGCAATGGCTGCCCGGATTATGAGGCGGAAGAAATCTGGCACAAGATCGAGGTGGCGGGAAAGTATTCCTTCAACCGCTCCCATGCAGCGGCATACGCCCTGACGGCTTACTGCGGGGCGTGGCTCAAAGCCAACTACCCGTCGGCATTCTACACCGTGGCACTGCAATGGGCAGATGACAAGGAGATCCCCTCGCTGATGGCGGAGATGGAACGCTGCTCGGCGGCGAAGATCGTGCCGCCGGATATCAACCGTTCGGGAGTAGAATTCTTCACCGATTACGCCACTGACGAAATCTTCTGGTCCCTGACCCGCATCAGGCAGGTGGGAATAAAAACGGTGGAATATATCGTTTCGGAACGTACCCGCGGCAAGTTCGAGTGTATCGAGAACTTCATTCACCGCATCTTCCGCTACAAGCTCAAAAAATACTGTTACTGGGAGGACCCGGACAATCCGGACGAGGCGGTGAAAGTACCGGTCAATGCCCGCCATATCAAAAACATGATTCTGGCAGGCTGCTTCGACCGCATCGAGAATGTACGGGCGGTAACGGAACGCTATGCCGTACTGGAACGGGCGGCGAAAGAGTTGGGGTTCTCCCTTTCGGATAAGGACTTCCCTGCGGAAATGCGGGACAAGCACTACTTCTGGTCGCAGCAGCAGATCGCCGTGTCGGGCATCGGTTCCATCGACTACCGCCGTATCTTCGACAGCTCGGAAGCCCGTCAGACGGTCAGGGGGAAAGCATCCTACCTTTCGCTGGAGGAGGTCTCGCGCGACGAGAATGACGGGCGGCGTGCCGCCGTCTGCGCCACGGTCGTGGACGTGGCCGAGCACAGCTACAAGGACCGTGAAACGGGTCAGCGAAAACGCTTCGCCAAGCTGACACTCTCACAAAACAACCATCTCACGGAGTGTGTCTGCTGGAACGATTATTATATAGCGCACCGTACGGAGATACTCTCGCTCAAGGGCAAGGTCGTCATTCTCACGGCTATGATACGTTACAGCGACTACAACGGTTGCAATGCCTTGCAGATGACCAAAAATTCACTTCTATTCATTCAATAACAACGATATGGCACCGAAAACGGAACAGAAGATATATACGGGAATCGGTCTGGACTTCGAGACCGGAGGATTGGACTGCCGCGAATGCGCCTGCACGCAGGTGTCCCTGCAAGCGGTACGTTTCGACACGTGGCAGGTCATGGAACGCTACGAGGCGTATGTCGCGCCTTATTGCCGTCAGGACGCGGGTCTGCCCAAAAAGAAAGTACTGCGCACGCGGCACGAGCAGGCCCGGGAGGAATCCGTACCCATGAAGTACGAACAAACAGCCCTGGAATATTCGGGCATTACGATGGACCTGCTCCGCTCGCAGGGCGCGGACATCCGGAAAATTGCCGAAGAGGTCATCGCATTTGCCGCACGGAACACGCTCTGCGGCGGCAAACAATGCAGACCCGTGCTTATCGGGCAGAACATCGCTTTCGATGTCGGCTTCCTGCAGCAGATGATGAATTATGCAGGGCTGATGGCCGAGTTCGAGAAAACCTTCGCCGGAACGAAGGACTACTACGGCAACTTCCAGCCCCATTATATCGACACGCTGCACATTGGCCGTCTGGCATTCGCCGCGGATGCGGAGGTTTCCTCCTACAAGCTGGAACTGATCGCGGCACGTTTGGGGGTGGAACTGGACGATGCTCACGACGCGGCGGCCGACGTCACCGCGACGCTCGACATACTGGGCGTCTATACCTCACGCCTGCGAAACACGGAGGGGACTGCCGGAGATATGATACAGAAAAAGGAGAAGACACGTAAATACTTCAAGATATAACATGGAACAGGAAAAGCAACATACTGCGCAGCAGGTTCCCGAGACCATCACCTTCCGCACGGCCGACCGCATGACCTACGGAGCACTGGGCTATGACGGCAATGAGCTGATGGCCGTCATTTCGGGCTACGACCTCGAAATCAGGTTCAACATGCGCCTTATCAACTCGCTCGCCGATGCCGAAGCGTGCGCCGACGCGCTGGCGCAGGTTTTCTACGACACGCTCATCGAGCAGCTTATCAACGAGAAAAGGGATTTCGTAAAACCTCCCGTGGATAATCCGCCTACTCTTTAACAAAAGAGAAATATGTCGCAACAGACGAATCACATACAGGAAAACAAGGAGACGAAGCCGCTTACCGACGAGGAGATGCGATTCTGCGAGCTCTACGTGAACGGCGGGCTGGAATATGCCGGGCGTCCGAAGAAGTGCTATGTCGAGGTATTCGGAGACAAGGCGGCGAAGAACCCCAATTCCGCAGCCAACTACCTGATGAACAAACCGCATGTACTGGCGCATATCAAGGCGTTGCTCTCCTCCGAGCGGTTCGAGATGGAGACGATGGCGGTAAAACTGCAGGTCACCGAGACCCTGAAAGCCGTCATGGACGAGACCGCCACGACGGACTATACAGACCGTTTCGGCGTACCGCTCTCTCCCGCGCCGCTGCGGGCCGTGTCGGTCAATGCCGCCAAGGCACTGATGGAGATATTCCCCATCAGGCACAAGGAGGAGAACCGCCTGCGTATCGAGGGCAGTGACGGCAACGTGATTTTCAATGTGATCGTACCGCAAAACCCTTCCCGAGATGACGAGACGCAAACGCAGGATTGACCGCAAGGAAGTTGCCTGGTGGATCTATCTGGCGATCATGGTCGCCCTTGTCATCTACGGGTTCTGGAACAGCGCCGCGGCGGAAGCCCTGCTGCGGGCCGTCAGGGAAGCATTCACACTACTAATGGAATAAAACAGATATGGAACAGTTCAAACAGTTTGTAATAAAGCACTTCAAGATGATTACGGTCGTGCTCTCGTTCGTGCTGACGATGTACATCCAGCACCTGAACAACACCCGGCAGATTTCGGAGCTGGAACAGCGCTGCGGGAAAATAGAAGAGAGGATTCAGGACCAGTACGACCGCATCGACGCCATCAAGCTCGACAAGGCCGTGTTCGAGGCGACGATGACGCAGTTCAACTCCATCCAGAACGACCTGCACGAGATACGCGAGGACATACGCTCGCTGTTGGAACACAGTAACCACTACAACGGGAGGTAGACATGGTCAAGAATACGTACATTACAATCGCAGCCTCGGCGGAACTGTCAGAGATGAAACTCGAAGAACTGGTCGGCCGGCGCGGGTTGGTCGTGGAAGACCTGTCCGATGGCCGGAGCAGAAACCGGGGCGGACTGGTGCTGCTCGAAAAGGCGTATCTGGACGAATTTATATGGTTTATCCCCGAAAGTTCGGTGTCTTATGAATAAGATTCTTGTCAAATGTCTGTTGGTTGCCGTCGTGCTGCTCGGAGGTGCCGTATGGCTCCAGTATCGGTATACTGTCCGTTTGAAGTCCGAGCGTGACCGCTACCTGTCGAACACCACAGCTCTGCTCTCGGAGGTGAAGCGCATGCAGGTGGATTCGGCAACGATGGCCCTCGATGCGAAAACCCTGCAATTGACGCTCGACGAATATAAACGTTTCCGCGCGGAAGATGCCGCGACCATCAAACGACTCGGGATAAAGGTCAAGAACCTCGAAGCGGCAGCAAGACACGACATGGAGGTGACCGGTCCCATTGATGCCATAGTGCGGGATACCATCATCATACGGGATACCGCACCCATACTTCGGCAAAAAGTTGAAATGCTGACACCCCATATCGAGTTGTCGGGCATCATCGAGGACGAACGGCTGAAGGGCTCTATCCGGATTCCCGTAACGCTCAATCAGGCTGTATGGGTGGAATATAGAGGCTGGTGGTTTTGGAAACGGGTCAAGGCCCTACACCAGACCATATCCAGCGACAACCCGTATGTGGAGATAAAGTATTCGGAGTATATCAAAATAAAGTAGGCATTACTCTCGTAATGTGCGGATTGCCTGTCGCAGTCTCCAATGGAACCTGTGTTAAAAAATGTATCGAACGGTTATAAAATAACACTAAAAGTCATATATTTGCGATATTGTTTATATTTTAATCCATAATTCTATGAAGAAATACATTGCAGAAATGCTGGGAACGATGGTTCTCGTATTGATGGGTTGCGGCAGCGCGGTATTCGCCGGTAATGTCGCAGGTACGGTAGGTGCCGGTGTGGGGACATTAGGAGTGGCCCTTGCATTCGGTCTGTCAGTCGTGGCGATGGCATACGCCATCGGGGGCATATCGGGTTGCCATATCAATCCGGCCATCACGCTGGGCGTGTTCCTGAGCGGGCGCATGAATGGCAAGGATGCAGGGATGTACATATTGTTTCAGGTGATCGGGGCCGTTATCGGTTCTGCCATTCTCTGTCTGCTGGTATCGGCCGGTACACATGGAGGGCCGACAATGACGGGCGCGAACAGTTACGGTGAGGGCATGGCCTTGCAGGCGTTCATCGCAGAAGCGGTGTTCACGTTTATTTTCGTGCTGGTAGTGCTGGGGGCTACCGACCCGCAGAAAGGTGCCGGAAATCTCGCGGGACTGGCAATCGGCCTGACATTGGTTCTGGTTCATATCGTGTGCATACCTATCACGGGCACCTCGGTCAATCCTGCCCGCAGTATCGGTCCGGCCCTGTTTGAGGGCGGTGCGGCGCTCGGACAGTTGTGGCTCTTTATTGTGGCTCCGTTTGTAGGGGCAATATTGAGCGCCCTGACTTGGAAAGGTCTTGCTGCAAGCTGTAAAAAATAGGAAAGACCGACCGATACTAATATTTGGAAACCCCTTGTCGTTTACATAGCTGACGAGGGGTTTTCGTTTTGACGCGTGTCGGACAAATCGAGGGACGATGTTCCGACATCCGGTAAAGCAACGTATCAAGATACGCGAGAAAGCCGTCGGACACAAACGGAAAGGCAAGATAACCGGTCGTGGTACCGTTCATGCACCCTCGCCCGAGATACAGGAGAAGTATGCCGAGGCGGTACGCCTTTATAGCACGACCACGATGTCCGCCTTGCGGATAGCCAAAATGACGGGAGTATCGCGAAAGGGATTCTACGAATATCTACACCGCTGGCACATGGATTTGATATGTAGGCGGAAAAATATCCCCTACGAAGAGGGCATGACCATTGACTGGTCCAAAGTCCGGAAGTACAATCCCGCGACAAAAGCGAAATACGCCGAAGCCATCAGACGGCTGAAAGAGAGCGAACTCTCTACGGCCAAGGTCGCTGGCGAGTTCGGGCTGCACCCGGAATGTTTCAGGCAATACCTGAAAGAGCACGAGCCGGAGCTGTATGCACGTCAGGGCATGGTCCGGACAGGCGATGGCAAGGTGATGTCCCGTCATAGCATGGAGAAATACGGAGAGGCGGTACGCTTGTACGGCACGACGACCGAAGGAATAAAATCGCTGGCACGGCGATTCAGTGTGAACGACTGCGCCTTGAGGGACTTTATCAAAAGACATTTTCCGGAAGTCATGGAAAAACACAACGAACTCATCTGTGAAGGGAAAAATCAAAAGCCGCTTTAGGGCATGCATGGGTCGGGTACAAGCTGATTTTCGTAAAACACCGGATGTCACTTTTCGTCAGGTTGATTCGCATTTTTCTTTTTCCAAGGCTTTATGACCGATATAGCCACGATATAAACAAAACCGACAAGTTGAATTATTCCTGCGGCAGCGACATGGTAGATGTTATTCCAATATACATCAGCACTGATATTTTCAGACAGCATATTCTTTGCATATACGACATTCTCCTTTATCGTCACCCCCATATAGCCTGCTCCTATAATTACCAATAAGATGGTAAGAATCCATTTGACTGCAAGCCACCGTTGTTTGAAAAAGCCCCATCGGGTAAATGTGCCATATATTAGAGCCGTAAAGACGATGCCGACGCCACCGGGAATGAGAAAAAACTCGTCCACAATCAAATGGGCGACGGCTGCCATGTACATCATTTCTTTTGTATCAGGGGTTACGCCCAATTGCAGACAGACCAATGCCATAACTCCGCCAATCCACATGACAGCAAAAAGAAGATGACAAATCTTCAAAACTTTAAGTCCGGTTGCACCCAATTTCTTCATAATTATCGACGACTTTATATGCAAAGGTCGCCATTTCAATTGGTCACGAACGATAACAATTGTAAAGAAATGAAGTTAACGACGATTTCTGATGCGGGATAAGGAAACGGGAGTGATGCCCAAATAAGAGGCTATATAATGCTGCGGAACACGCTGTATGATATCGGGATACTCTTTCAGCAATTCTTCATATCGCTGTTGTGGGGTATTTTTTATACGAGACAGGAATAGCTGTTGATAGACATGAAAACGGTCTATGAGTTTTTCCTCATACAACTGTCTGAGCGACGAATCATTGTCAATCAGGTTGTAAAAATCCTCTCTTCTTATGGCCGCGAGTTCCGTCGGCTCGATACTTTCCAAATAGAAAAGGCTCGGCGTGCGTTTATATAGACTGTCGAATGAGGCGACGAAGTTCCCCTCGAAAAAGAATTGAAAAGTAATATCTTTCCCTTCATTATAGAAAAACAGCCGCAGACAGCCTTTACGGACCAGATAGAGTTTATCCGCAACTTTCCCTTCTTCCAAAAGAATGGTTTTGGAAGGTACGGACAAACATTCAGATTTTGTCTGTAATTCAATGAGATGTTTTAAGTGGCAGTTTTCTATCATGGCGCAAAATTATAAAAAGTGCCATTTATCACGAACGATAAACGGCACTTTTTATCTTCGGTTATTGCAGGCATTCAGCGTTCCTTCTGATGTCAAAACTTTGCCGGCTCACGTTTCATCACGTTCCAAGACTTCCGCTGTTGTCACTTACACATGGACTTTGGTACCGGGGTTATCCGGTCCGTCATTTTCAGCACTCCCGTGGCAAACATCGTCAGTTGATTCTTCCCGCAGCCTTCTGGTACTCCAACCATTTCAGATAGCAGTTTATCCGTGCTTCGACTTGTGTCTGCCGGGCTTGCTGCCACAAGGTCTGCGCTTCCAGATAGTCGGACAGCGTTTCCATGCCCTTCTCGTATTGCAGACGACTCGCGCGCAGGTTCTCCTCCGCCGAAACGACGGACGATTCCGCTAACCGCTTTTCAAGGAGTGCCTCGTCGAGGTTGTTGAACGACTGGGTCATCTCAAGCGCAAGCTTTTCGTTCGTATCTTCGCGTTCGGCCTGAATCTGCGCATATTGTGCCTTTGCGGACTTTATCTTGTTGATACGATTCCCGAAATTGAAGATAGGCACGGATACCTGAATGCCTGCGAGAAAACTCCAACTGTCAATCAATTTCCGCCCGTTCAGCTCGACGCCGTTCAAATAGCCGTATTGACCGACCAAACCGACTTGCGGCAGACTTTCGCTTCTGGCCATGGCGACTTTCTGTTTTGCCAGGTCGCTCTGCTGTTCGAGCATCAGGTATTCAGGACGGTTGAATATGCCGTCGTCCCGCACCGGAGCATGTCCGGGGTCAGGCAATACGCCGTCCGTCTCGATTCGGTCTGTCAACGGGCGGCCTATGTAGTGGCACAGGTTCATCATGGCAAGGCGGTGACCGTTTTCCGCACGGCGCAAGTTCAGTTCGCTTTCATTCAGCTTTACTTTCACTTTCAGCACGTCATTCTGCGACTTCATACCGTGTTTGCGGGCACTCTCCACCGTGCGCATCAGTTCCGTCAACAGGTCGTGGTAAGACTCCGCAACCTGTATCAGTTCGTTCGTGCGCACTACATCGGCGTACGCACGCGACGTCTCCACGATCACTTCCGATTCCGTCAGCCTTTTATTTTGTCGGGCTATCTCATTACCGATCCTGGTCATGCGGTAGCCGGCCCGTATCTTGCCGCCCATGTAGAGGGGCTGCTCCACCTTGACGCCGCCCCCGTATATCCAGCCGAGGTCGTAAGCAAGGTCGATGCCCGGAAACAGTGCGGACTGCCCCGTGGGAACCCCGTCAGCTCCCAATACGGGCAACTGCCCCATGCCGCTCGAATAGGAGCCGTCGGCAGTGGAATACAGTGCGCTGCCCGTCAGTGAAAAGGAGGGGAGAAACAGAGCCCGCACACTACGCTTTTCATACAGGGAAGACTTCAATTGTTGTTCGGCAGCTTCCATCCGTTTGTTATTCTCTTTTGCCAGCCGGACACATTCATCCAGTGTCAGAACCGTTTGCGAATAGCCCGCAAACGGCAGTATGGCGAACAGGTATATAAGCAGTCTTCTCATTTTATCTTGATTTTGAAGAATATGGCATAAAGGACAGGGACGAAGAACAGCGTTGCCAGCGTGGAGAAGAGCAGACCGCCCATAATAGTGGCAGCCATAGATCCGAACATGGAGTCGCTCAATAGCGGAATCATGCCCAGAATGGTGGTAAGCGAGGCCATCATCACGGGCCTCAGGCGGCTTTCCGAACTGGTTATGAGTGCCTCGGCCGGCGCCACGCCTGCACCGATCTGTTCCCCGATCTCGTCCATCAGCACGATGCAGTTTTTCATCATCATGCCGACCAGTCCCAATGCCCCCACGATGGCGCAAAACGTGAACGTCAGCCCGCTCAGGAGCATGGCTCCGACAATGCCAATGGCCAACAGCGGAATGCAGCAAAGGATGATGGCGGGCTTGCGGTAGTCCTTGAACAGCAGGATAAGGAGGGCGATCATCAGCACGACGCCCAACGGCACGTTCTTGAACAGGTAGTGCATGGTGCGCGTACTGGCATCCTTTTCACCTTTCCATTGCAGTTGATACCCGTCGGGAAGTTCTATCCTTTCAATCTTTTCGGCAATGGCGGTACGTGCTTTCTCCGTTTCAATGCCCGGAACAGGCGAACACATGACCGTCTGGGCCCGCTGCCCGTTATAGCGCGGGACAACCGGATCTTCCCAAACCACATCGACTCCACGGCTTACCTGCTTCAACGGCGTGGTCTGCATGACCGACTCGATGAGATCGCTGCGGTCTACGGTTCCGGACTGTATTTTCAGGAGGGTCTCTTCATCCAGCAAACCGTTTATGTTCGGCATCATCGAGAAAAGCGGGACATTCTCCAGATTGTCCAGATTCGCCCCGTCCGCTTCGGCGCATTTCAGATAAATCGTGTTCTTGTGCACACCCTCATAGAAAGTACCCACCGGGATGCCGCCGGCAGCCGTCAGCACGGACATGGAGATGTCCTGGCGGCTCAACCCCGAACGACGCGCCAGCGACTGTTCGTAGTCTATCGACAACAGTGGCATGGATGGCTCCCAGTCGGTGGTTATCAGGCAGACTTCGGGAGACTGCTCCATAATCATGCGCACGGAATCCGCCAACGTATGAAGCACGGCAGGATCGGGTCCCGTAAGCAGGGCTTCGATGGGATATTTCTTGTACATGATGTTATATCGCTTCAACTTGACGTAGGCGTCGGGGTAACGCCGCTGAAGCTCCCGCTGAATCTCGTCCATGGTCGCCACCAAAGACTCGGGAGACTCGAAGTCGATGATCAACTCGCCGTATGAGAGCGAGGGGGTGGCGATGCTGCGCACCAGGTTGTAGCGGGCGGGCGTACCGCCGACGGAGGTCGTCACGTTCCCGATCTCCGGACGGCTTTGCAGGTAGGTCCGGATCTCTTCAAGGTCCGATGCTACCTGCGTGGAGTTCGTGCCTTCGGGCAGCTTGTACTCCATGTAGAGCTGGTCGTACTCCATGTCGGGGAAGAACCCGTGGTGCATGTACTTGTAGCCCCACGCGCTCAGGGCGACGAGGACGACGGCGACGAGGACGGACAAAACCCTGTGGCGCAGCCCGAAGTTCAGAGCGGCGCGCAGCCATCCGTACACACGGCCGCTGTATAAGTCGGCTTCTTTCTGGCCGGATGCATCCGCTTTCAGCCAGCCGTTCGCCATTAGCGGGACATGCACGAGTGCCAGTATCCAACTCAGCAGCAGCGACACGGCAAGCACGATGAACAGGTCCCTCACATAAACGCCTGCCGTATCGGGAGAGAGGAAGACGGGCAGGAAGGCAAGAATGGCGATCAGGGTGGCCCCCAACAGCGGCATGGCCGTCTTCCTTCCGATGGCAGTCATCGCTTTCCGGCGCGGCTTGCCCAGTTTCAGGTCTACCAGAATACCGTCGACGATCACGATGGCATTGTCCACCAGCATACCCATGGCCAGGATGAACGCCGCCAGCGACACCCGCTGTATGGAGCCGTCCATCGTGCCGAGCAGCAGAAAAGAGCCGATGACGATGATCACAAGGCTCGTGCCGATGATGACCCCGCTCTTGAACCCCATGACGAGCATCAGTATCGCTACGACGATGATGACCGATTCGATCAGATTGATGAAGAACGTGCCGAGAGCATCCATCACACGCTCCGGCTGGTAGAACACCTTATGATACTCCACGCCTGCCGGGAAATGCTCCGCCTTCAGTTCCGCGAGGCGTTCCTCTACCTGTTTGCCCACCTTGACGATATCCGTTCCCGAAGCGGCGGCAACGGCTATACCCAGCGCGGGCTCTCCGTTGTAGGCCATCGAGTTGCGCACCGGGGTGGCATAACCCTCTTCGACCTTGGCAACATCCCCCAGCCGGAACTGGTCGTCCTCGTGGCCTTGTATGATCATGTTGCGTATCTGCTCCACCTCGCGGAACTTGTCGTTGACGGTGACGCGCACGCGCCTGGGACCGTTATCGTAATATCCGGCATAATAGATGCCGTTCTGCCCTTGCAGCGTGGTGAGCACCTCGGCCGGAGAAACGCCCAGCGTCGCCATGCGTTCGGGCAGCATCTCGATGTTGATGCACTCCTCCCGCTCTCCGTATATGGTGACACGCCCCACGTCTTTGATGTCCGTCAGTTCACGCTGGATGAGCCGTGCATAGTCGGAGAGCCGGCGTTCGTCCGCACCGTCGCCGGTCAGGGTGTACATCATCCCGAACACTAACCCGAAGTCGTCCTGCACCTTGACCGACGTGCCGTCGGGAAGTCCGGCTGCGGCATCGGAGACCTTGCGCCGCAGCATATCCCAGCACTGCTCTATTTCATCGTCGGGAACCGTCGTCTTCATTTCGACCTGCAGAATGGCCAGGTCGTTATACGACCAGCTGGCGACATTGTCCACTTCACCGATGGTCCGTATGTTCTTTTCCAACGGCTCGGTAACCTCCATTTCCATTTCATGCGCGGAGGCTCCGGGGCGGGTAGCCACGACCATCGCCATCTTCACCTTGACCTCCGGGTCTTCCAGCTTGCTCATGTCGTATGCGGAGAGGATTCCGCCGACAAGCAGAACGGCGACAAGAAAATAAACCAGCTTCTTGTTGTCAAAAGCCCATTTTCCCAAATCCATCATAACAAGCCTCCTACATTCGTTTCAGACTGCTCTTCCATCGGCTGCACCCTTTGGCCGTCGGTCAATTTGTGCACACCGGTCGCCACGACATGCTCGTCGGCGGCAAGCCCGTCGGTTACGATCGCCGTGCCGTCGGTATGCAGCCGCTCTACCGAAATAGTACGCATCCTTACCGTCCCGCTCTGTTCATCATAAATCCATACGCAGCTTTTCCCGTCCTTTTTGAACAGGGCGGAAGAGGGTATTTGGACTCTTTTGCCCGCAGCATCGCCGGTCTCGATCTTTACTATCGTATTCATTCCGGGCGAGGGCTGCGGCGACACGTCCTGCGGGAGGGAAAGCCGCATGGTATAGAGCTGGTTGGCATTGGCTTTCGGGGCAATGCTTATCAGATGGAGCGGAATGTCCCGCCCGGGAAGGAAGTCGAACGCGGCATGGAAAGAGACCATCCTGTCGCGATGGATATAGGCGGATGCAGGGATATTGATTTCTATCTCCTGCCTGCCTCCCGATACGAGCGTGACAACGGGCATCCCGGCCGCCACGACCGTGGGAGGATCGAACAGCCGTTTCTGTACGAATCCGTCGAAAGGCGCGTATATTTTAGTATCGGCCAGTTGGTTCTTGGCGTGCTCGTATTTCGCCGTAATCTGCTGCAAGCCGTAACGCGCCTTGTCATACGCATCGGCAGTACTTACGCTGTCGGCATAAAGCGCCATCACACGCCCGGCTTCCGATTTCACCCTCATGAACTCCGCCTCGGCGGCGTCCAGCTGCACCTGATAGTCGCGCGGGTCTATCTCCGCCACGAGCTGTCCCTTGCGAACCTTGCCGCCTTCTTCGACATGGACGTTCATCAACGTCCCGCTGACCTTGAAAGCCATATTCACTTCTTCGGCTGCCTTCACGCGTCCGGGAAATTCCTGAACCGATGCGGCGTCGGCGTTCTTGACCGTAAAGAGCCGGACAACGGAAGTTTCCGCTTCTGTCGTCTTCCTGTTACCGCACGAGCTGACAGCCAGCAGCCCGGCAAACGCCAGAAATACAATACAAGTCTTTTTCATATATTTCCATTTATTCATGATGCAAAATTAGTCGATAGGCTTGGAAGGGGCTGGAATGAATTTGAGTGAAAATTGTATGATATGTCCGATTTTATGAAATATATACTGAAATGACGGAACTTTTTGTCATTTTTTCTGTTACTTTACAGCCGGAAAAGAAAGATTGAGATGAACGCAGTAGGAACTCCCAACATCGAACTGTTCGACATAGACAGCGGCAACGTGAATATCCGGGGCACCGTCGGCTATGTCGAGCAGAACGGGTTTCTGCTGTGCAAGCGGGGAAGCATCTCTCTTATGATGGACGAACGTATGTATAACGTATGTGCCGGCGACCTGTATATCTATCCCGCTTTCACGCACACGCAGATAAAGAGTTTCAGCGACGACCTGCAGGGCGTGGCGGGAAAGGCCGACTTCGACTTCGTGCTCTCCTCGCTCGATTCCATCGCCGACACCCAGAGCCACATCTATATCCGTTTTCATCCCCTCGTGTCGCTTACCGCGGATCAATACAGACGTATCGAAGAGATCATAGAGTGCGTACGCGGCAGGAAAGACCTCTGCACCCGCCTGAGCAAACAGGTGGTCTCGGCACTCGTGCAGGCGTTCTGCTATGAGGTTATCGACGCTTATATCGCCAATACGCCCGTGCGGACCATCAAGCAGACCCGCAAGGACAAGGTTTTCCAGAATTTCCTCGTGGCGCTGTACAATAACTTCCGCATCCGCAGGGACGTGCGATATTATGCCGAGCAGCAGAATCTGACACCCCGCTATTTCACGACATTGATACACGAGGTATCGGGCAAGCCCCCGTCGCACTGGATTTCCATGTTCGTTATCATCGAGGCAAAACGCCAGCTCTCCAATCCCAATATAAGCATCAAGGAGGTGGCCCACAGGCTGAACTTCTCGGAACAGACGTTTTTCGGACGTTATTTCAGGCTGTATGCGGGTTGTTCACCTTCTGAATACAGATCTTGTCTGTTGGCAAATGAATAAATAAATCGGAATAATTGTTGTCGGAATAGGATTAATGATTTAATCCGAGTATTAACGGTCTCTTGCCGCATACCTTCTTGCATAAGATACTTGTAATAACCAATATAAACATGATAAACGAAAACAGTTATGAATAAAGAAACAATAGGAGAAAACGCGGGCATCGTATGGCGGGTACTGCACGACAACAAATGCTCATGGGAAGAACTTGTGAAAGCCACAGCATTGAATCCGCTGGAACTGGCATGTGCCATCGGCTGGCTGGCAAGGGAGGATAAAATCACCATCACCCCACAAGGCGGTATCGTGTATTTTGAGGTTTACCGTGAATGCTACTATTAAGCCGGCATGATGAAATAACGGAAGAGGTTTTAGAGGAGAATGGCATGGAAAACAGGGCCTCCCCAGTCCGATAGATGTGCGGAGATGAGCGTAAGAGAGAGTGCCGACGGTCTGGATTTCCCCGCCCGACTCACTTCCGACCATTTTTTCAGGCACCATGAAGGCCGCCCCCATCAGAGTTGCGGAAGGAAAGGCCACAGGATTGGCTTGTAAATCATTAAAATGAATATAACGATGAAGATTGTAGTATTTGGCGCGACAGGTATCGCAGGAAAAGCTGTCGTAAAAGAAGCCTTGAAAGAGGGGCATGAGGTTACAGTGCTGACACGTGACGCGGAAAAAGTTACCGCCCGGCACGAACGTCTGCACGTGGTGACGGGCAATGTAATGGACAGGGACGTTGTCCGGCATGTGCTGGAGGGGCAGGAGGCTGTTATCCAAACGTTGGGAATCGGGGGCAAGGGCGATGGACGGCCGACAAGTTTTGTCTCGGAAGCCAATAAAATCATCATGGAAGAGATGGAGCGGATACATGTAAAACGTCTGGTTGCCATCAGCGTAATCGGGGCCGGAGACAGCCTGACCTTTCTTCCCTGGGTATACCGGAAACTTGTCCTGCCGTTGTTTATGAGGTGGTTTCAGGCCATCATCGACGACAAGAACCGCATGGAACCGATGATCCGGGAAAGCGGACTCGACTGGACCATCGTGCGGTGCACTACGATCAAGGAAAGTCCGGCCAAAGGAAAGGTTCGTGCCACGTTGGACGGCAAGGGCATCTGGTTCGCCATCACGGCAGCGGACATGGCGGTTTTCATGGTCAGGCAGCTTGCTTCAACGGAATATCTCAGGCAATCGCCCACGATAAGCAACTGATTCCACGCGATACCCGGTATTCATCCGAGTCGTTTTTGCCGGTAACAACTCGGGAATGCAGGCGTGACAAGCAGTCCCGATTGAAAGATGTCATCACTTGTCCGGCCGATATCCACGGATACCCGTGTGCAGGCGGCGCGGAAGTGATCCTCATGAATACCAAACTTCTTGAAGTGATATTTTGAGCAAGTGAGCATATAGATGATTGGAAAACGGTCGGATTTACCTTCTTTCCGCTTCCGCAGTGTACGATAGCGGCTCAATAGTATGCAATATTTCTTTTCTGCAAATATTAGGGGAAATAATGAATATTTTGTAAGTAATGGGGATAACTGCCGTTCGATTATAAATGTCTATTTTTACGCTTCGAAAGCACTTGTTTCGCCGGAGTCTCTTCACGGGTCTTGCGCAAACTGTCGGCTTGTGCCTTTCCGCGAGCTTCGGCAATCGCTTCGGCGAAATTAGCGAAAAGGACGGTGGCCAAAAGCACCGCGAAAACAATGAAGTTGTAGAGTAGCGAACCCTGCGATTCATCGCCGGTGACGGCGATGTACGCAACCAGCATCAGCATGACCGCCGTTACGACCTCGACGGTAAACATGATCGGATTCTTTATCATCCGCCGCGGGTCGAGCTTGCGGAACGATTCCGACAGACTTTTTTTTATGAGCTGTCTGTCGAGTAACTTGTTGTTTATATGATTTTTCATATCTATTTTTTCATTAAATACTTAGATAATCGGCGATCGGTCCGAGCGCCAATGCAGGGAAGAACGACAACGCCGCGACGATGACGATGACGGCGAACGTCATGAGCGAGAAGGTGCCCGTATCCGTGCGCAATGTTCCGGCGCTTTCGGGTATGTATTTCTTATTCGCCAATAGTCCGGCGATGGCGACCTGACCTACGATCGGGAAGTAACGGCCCATAATCAGCACGATACCCGTCGTGATATTCCAGAACGGCGTATTGTCGCCCAAGCCCTCGAATCCGGAACCGTTGTTGGCCGCCGCCGAGGTATATTCGTAGAGCATCTCGCTCAATCCGTGAAACGACGGATTGTTCAGCCAGCCGATATTCGGGTTTCCGGAGGCTATGAATGCGGAGACGCCGGTACCGACCAGAATCAGGAACGGATGCAGCAGCACGACCATTGTCGCTATCTTCATCTCCCGGGCTTCGACCTTATGCCCCAAGAACTCCGGTGTCCGGCCTACCATCAGACCGCTGATGAATACCGCTATGATAAGGAACGTGAAGTAGTTCATCCATCCCACGCCGACACCACCGAACCAGCAGTTGATTTGCATGTTGAGCATCTGCATCATGCCGCTGAGCGGGGTCTGGCTGTCGTGCATCGAGTTGACCGACCCGTTGGAGGTGACGGTCGTGGTCATGCCCCACATGGCGGAGGCCGCTGATCCGAGCCTGATCTCCTTGCCCTCCATCGAACCCAAATCCTGCGCGATACCCATTCCGGCAATTTGCTTGCTGCCGTTCATCTCCTGCGATACGGAGAAGGCGACACCGCCCGTATAGGCCACGAGCATCACCGCGAAGGTCCATGCCGCCAGTTTGCGGCGACGGACATAGCATCCGAATGCCCAGACCATTGCCATAGGAATAATCAGAATCGACCAACATTCGAGTATATTGGTGAATGCATTCGGATTTTCGAGCGGATGTGAAGAGTTGACGCCGAAATAACCGCCGCCGTTGGTTCCCAGCTGTTTGATCGGCACGATAGCGGCCGTAGGACCCTGCGAAATGATTTGTTGTTCTCCTTCCAGCGTTTCGATAGTCTGTTTCCCGTCGAAAGACATGGGTGTACCGTTGATAACGAGCAGAATACCTACAGCAAGCGACAAAGGTAGCAATATACGCGTTACGCTTCGGGTCATGAACACCCAGAAATTGCCTATCGTTTTCGTCGTCTTGGCTCCCAATGCCTTCATAATACCTGCCATCGCAGCCATCCCGCAAGCGGCCGTCACGAACTGAAACAGCATGATGACGAACAGCTGCGTGAAATACGTAAGCCCTGTTTCCCCGCTGTAATGTTGCAGGTTGCAGTTCACCATAAAGGAGATGCAGGTGTTGAACGACAGGTCGGGCGTCTGGCCCGGGTTGCCGTCGGGATTGAGCGGCAGCCATCCCTGACAGCAGAGAAGCAGCATTCCCCAGAAAAACCAGAAGAGATTGACCGCCAAAAGAGATTTCAGGAACAGTTTCCAGTCCATCTCCTGCTGCGGATCGATTCCGCAAATTTTATAAATCCAACGCTCGACGGGATTCAGAAAGTCGAGCCAGGAACGTTCGCCCCGGTAGACCTTGGCGATATAACGTCCCAGTGGATAGCTCAACGCCACCAGCGCTGCCCATTGCAATATCACGCCTGAAATTTCACTGTTCATCGCATTCAGAATTTTTCGGGTTTAACGAGTACATACATCAGATAGATGAACCCGATGATGCTTAAAATTAAAAGTCCTGTAAACATGATCGTCTAAATTTTTTCGAACCAATCTACACATTTGAAGTAAAGCCAATAGCAAAGCACCCCCAAGGCGCAGAGCAGAATACATAGAATCATTGTGTTCATAAACGTTTATTCATTTTTTTGAGTTAGACATCAATTTCACAAAATGCACAACCATCTGACCGAATAGCCAAACGCCTACTCCCATTACGACAAGAAGAAATACGAATATCATGATCATAGCTTTTTGTTCCGCTATATCATATAGCAAATCGCTGTGCCAAAACAAGATGACATTTATAAGTTTCAGATATACAATGAAATAGAGTTTTTATGACAAGACAAAAAATAAGGCAATTCTATCAAAATGATAGAGTTGCCTTATCAAAATCGAATAACCGGAACTTGCTCAGCGTCCTATTCCGTACTCCTCTATTTTGCGGTAAAGCGTAGCTGCGCCGATGCCCAGCAGGCGTGCCGCCTCGCTTTTGTTCCCGTTGGTATATTTCAGGATTTTATCGATATGAGCGCGTTCCACGTCTTTCAATGCCGTCGGATTGTCGGAAGCTGCCGCCGAAACGTCGGACCGGAACTCTACCGGCAGATCCTCCGTCCGCAACGTATCCCCTTCGGCAAGAATGATGCTGCGTTCCACCACATTGCGCAGTTCGCGCACATTGCCGTGCCATATATGGCGTTGCATAGCTCGCATATACTCGGGTTCCATACGTGAAATTTTACGCCCCATTCTGCCGGAAAACAAAGAGACGTAATACCGGGTGTATTCCTCTATATCTTCGATCCGCTCCGACAGCGACGGCAGCCGGATAGCGAAAACCGACAATCGGTAGAACAGGTCCTCCCGGAAATGCCCTTCCCGGATCTCGTTCTGTAAGTTCCTGTTCGTAGCGGCGATAATGCGGATATTAGTCTTGGTCGCCTTGGTTTCGCCGACACGGATAAATTCCCCATTTTCGAGGACGCGCAGGAGTTTTGCCTGCAGGTCGACAGCCATCTCTCCGATCTCGTCGAGGAACAGCGTGCCTCCGTCGGCTTCGTCCAGCAATCCTTTCTTATCTTTCAAGGCTCCGGTAAACGCTCCGGCCTTATGGCCGAAAAGCTCGCTTTCCAGCAGCTCCTTCGTGAATGCGGCGCAGTTTACGGCAACGAAGTTCTCCTTGGCTCGGCTGCTTGCGCCGTGTATGGCACGCGCAAAGACATCTTTTCCCGTACCCGTTTCTCCCGTAAGCAATACCGAGGCATCCGTTACGGCCACTTTGCGGGCCAATGCGACAGCCTCCCGCATCAATTCGGACGAGCCGATGATCGCATCGAAAGAGAATTCCGCCCCGTGCTGCCGTTCCAGACGGTTGAGACGACGTTGCATCTTCGCTTTTTCACAAGCACGTGCAAGGAGCGGAATGATTTTATTGTTGTCGTCGCCCTTGGTAATGTAGTCGAATGCCCCGTTGCGCATGGCCTGTACGCCGTCCGGAATATTGCCGTAGGCTGTCAGCAGGATCACCTCCGTATCGGGTACGGCCGTTTTGATTTTCCCGACCATATCCACCCCGTTGCCGTCGGGCAGTTTTACATCGCATAATACAACATCCGGCGTTCGGCTTTCAAGAGCTTTGAGCCCTGCGGCACAACTCCCGGCCTGAAAGACCTCGTAGCCTTCCAATGAAATGATTCGCGCCAGCAATCCGCGTAACTTCTCTTCGTCATCTATAATCAGTACGTGCGACAAGAGGTCGTGTAAGTAATTGTTTAACAATCAAATGAAGTAACAAATATCATTCAGATCAGATTAAACCTATTGTTCCGTCAATAG